>ERZ1108166.520-NODE-520-length-29905-cov-5.370586_pt1 | contig 29905 bp, 20 predicted proteins | sample MGYA00403702_ERZ1108166 | MGnify/ENA primary metagenome ERZ1108166 (study PRJEB35170, sample SAMEA104062401) | human gut metagenome | biome: human gut; feature: human-associated habitat; material: faeces | place: Denmark | collected 2012-05-01 ...
TTGCGAGGTCTATGAAGCAGGAAGCCCATTGGCTTTAGACAATGGGTAGTTCACAGAATTAAATCCTTATAAGTATGAGTATATTCAGAAACAGGAGGGAAACAAGAAAATGAATGCTAACATAGTAAACTTAGTGGATTACCCTGAGATGAAGGAAAAGGCCGCCAAGTGGTTTCATGAGAAATGGCAGATTACCGAGGAAGCGTATTTAGAAAGCATAGAAGAATCTCTTCGAAGAGAAAAAGCGGTACCGCAATGGTATTTGGTAATGGAAGAGAATCGGATCATAGGTGGCTTGGGTGTGATTGAGAACGATTTTCATGACAGAAAAGATCTGACGCCGAACGTCTGCGCAGTCTATGTGGAAGAAGACAAGCGTTGTCTGGGAATCGCCGGAAGAATGTTAGATTATGTGTGTGAAGATATGAGGCAAAGAGGGATAGACACACTCTATCTGATGACAGATCACACTTCGTTCTATGAACGATATGGCTGGAGATTCCTTTGCATGGTGCAAGGAGAAGGCGACCCGGAGCCGTCGAGAATGTATGTGAAAATAACTAATTAAAAGAGGCATGTAGATGGAAAATAATCGTTCGAGTAATAATTTACCTCGATATATTGAGGTTTATAATAAGATTTTGAAGAATATTAAGGAAGGTTTATATGATGAAGAACATAAACTTCCGAATGAAAATGTGTTGGCGGAACAGATGAAGGTGAGCCGCATGACGCTAAGGCAATCGCTTCTTTTACTTCAGGAGGATGGTGTTATTGAATCAAAAAAAGGAGTTGGGAACTTTATACGTAAGCAAGCTGTAGTTTCGGTAACAGGCTTGGAGCAGATGGGGAATGTCTTGGAAAAGTGTGGTGTGCAGAACATTGATAAAATTATATGTAACCCACAATTAGGTATGTCGAATTATTATAGTGATAGCGTTTTTGAACGGAAAGTAATGGTTGTATGTGGCAGTAACTTATTTTTCTTCTCAAATGAAAAGTGTTGCGCACATTGCTTTTCTGTAATACCGATGGATTTGGAATTTATCTCTGAATATGATTTGATAGATTCAGAGCAAGCAGTAAAATTGATTACGCATGATATATATAATTATGCAAAAGTGATAAAATTCGAAATTAAAATAATGGAAGATGAGGAAAACTTAATTGATAATGGATTCGATATGGAATCAAAATTATTTGTATTAGTTATCGAAAAAATGTTGGATTGCAAAGGACAGGTGATCTGCTTAAACAAATATCATATTCCGATTGAAAATGTGAATATCAAAATCAACGCTTTGAAAAAATAGGTTTTTATAAGAATCTGTTGCAAACACTATGTGAAATAGTGCAAATGCAACAGATTTATTTTTTTTAAAACAGATTTTTTGTTATATTGACATAAATGTTTCAATGGTATACAATGATATGTATAATATATACAACAACATATACAAGAAAGGAAAAGAAAATGAAAAAGCATGAAGAAAATGTTGTAAAAGCAATGCCGATGTATATGATGATTTTCATCACATCTGCATCTATCCTAGGAGCATTCAATATTATTTCGCCACAATTAATGGTCGACTTTAATCTTGAATATTCTGTTGTTTCAATGTTGGCGATGATTGGTCTGTTAGTTATGGGAATAGCTTCTGTAATTTATTCTACCCTATCAGATAATATCAGTATCAGGAAACTAACTTTGACAGGAATCTTGTTATTTAATGTGGGAGCTGTTTTGGCAATCGTAGGATCTTATATTCATTTTTATATATTTGTAGCTGCTGTGGCTGTAATGGTATGCGGTGGAACATGTGGTTCAGGCTTAATGATCGTGACAGCAACTAAATATCTGTCAGAAGAAAAACATTCAAAATATTATGGCTACAATACGGCGTGTGTTGGAGTTTCAGGGGCTGTAGGTATCCTTGCCGGAGGATTTATCTCGACATATATTGGATGGAGAGTTATATTTGCGCTTCCATTTTTATCGTTACTAACAATTCCGTATATAAAGAAATATGTGCCGGATGAGAAAGGAAAGTCAGATGAAAAATTAGACATTGTGGGATTGGCATTATTAGGACTGTTCACATTATTTATTTCACTGTTTTTCTCAATCAGTAGCATTGTGATATTAATCATTGCGGCAGCGTTATTGGTATTATTTTTTGTTTACATATCAAAAAATGAGAAAGCTTTTATCAGTATCAAATTTTTTAAAAATAAAAAATTTGTAGTTCTTAATCTGTTGGCATTAGTAGTGTTTGGCCTGCAATCTGCATTTGGCTTTGTTTTTCCGTTTATGGCACAGGGAATGTATGAAATGGAATTAGCAAAAGTATCGCTTTTGATGTTTCCGACATTCATTGCATCGATATTGGTAGGAGCCAATAGCGGTAAAATTGTTGAAAAATTAGGAAGCTTTAAAACCTTATCACTTTCAATAACTTGTGCAATTTGTTCATCTATTATTGCTGCACTGTTAGTAGACAAAGGAACATTTATGATTGGACTTTCTGCAGTATTATACACAGCTTCATTTGCTTTTACATATGCTCCGTTTATGAAATTGGTGACCAGCACATTAGAAATGAATCAGATGGGCGTTGGAATTGGCTTTTTTAACCTGATGACCGGAATTGGACCGTCGCTATTTATTGCAATCACAGGAAAAATGATGAGTATGCCTTCTTTTACGAAAAATCTTGGATTGGTTGCAAAAGAAGGTGCACTTTACAGTAATATTTTCTTAGTATATGCTGTTCTGCTGATCATATCGATTCTGATTTTGACTTTAAATAAAAAATCATACAAAAAATAGAAAAGGAGAAAATGAATATGAAAGAAAAAGTATTTACATTTGTCAATGAAGGAAGAGAAATTAATGGAGTTATTACTTTGCCGGAAGGAGAAGGAAACCATCCTTTAGTTGTAATGAATCACGGATTTGCCGGAAGCAAAGAAGAAGGAATTGGATTTGTGTCAATTTCAAGAGCGTTGGCAGAACATGGAATTGCAGCAGTGCGTTTTGATTTTTCGGGGTGCGGAGCATCGGTTGTACCGTTTTCAGAATTCAGCTTGACTCATAACATTTCTGATTCTAATGCTGTGCTAAACTATGTGCTTTCTACTGAGTCTATTGATAAAGAACGATTAGGAATTTTAGGATACAGTATGGGCGGAAGACTTGCGATTATGGTTACAGATAAGGAATGTAACCCATATAAAGCTATGGCATTGATTGCTCCGGGGGCACAGGAAGCAATGGATTTTGCAGAAATTATGGGCAGTAGAAAAGAAGGTGATAAGATTATCGTAGAATTCTTTGGACAAAAACTAGAACTTGGACAGGAATTTTTAGAAGATGTTCGTTCTTCCAATGAGATTATGAAGAATGCCACAAAAAAAGTGGACTCTATTGTATTCTCAGGCACGAACGATGTACTTGTAACTCCGGAAACATGCAAAAGTATATCTGCAAAATTGGAATCTGAATTATTTACATTAGAAGGTGCAGATCATGGTTATGGATTCTTTGAGAATCAGAATATGGATTATGTCAATAAGATTGTAGATGAAACAATTGCATTTTTTGCTGAAAAACTTTAAGACAAATTATAGTGGTAAAAAGTCTATAAATGCTTAACATTGTTTTAGCTTCTCGATAAACTTTTCTGATGCTTTGGAAAATACCTGATATTTTTTCCAAATGATATGCATGCCCGCTTCTTGCCTTGGAGAAAGCGGGCATGCATAGATTACTTTTTCCTGACGTATTGATGATTTTATCTAATCCAACAGCGTATCCCAGTCCTTCTTCAACCATTAAGGACGCATTAAATAAAAGATTGTATGTTGCGACAATCTCCAATTCTGACAATTCTTTTTGAAAATGAGATTGCAAGACTAGATAGTATGGTGTTAAATGCTTGACACCATAAAAAGGAAAAATTGGTGTCAAATTGGTGTCAAAACAGAAAAAATCACAATTTCAAAAGAAATAAGATACTGCAAACCATTGATTTTAAAGGGTTTGCAAAAAAATAACAAAAAATTAGCACTCACCTCTTGACAGTGCTAATAAAAAGTGTTATATTCCGTATAGAACAAAGAAAACACAGTGTTCCCAAGGGAACAGTTCTTTTTATAACGGAGGAAAGCCTATGAATATTAGTAAATTCACACAGAAATCTCTGCAGGCGGTCCAGAATTTGGAAAAGATTGCTTATGAGTACGGCAATCAGGAAATAGAGCAGGAGCATCTTTTGTATGCTCTTTTAAATCAGGAGGACAGCCTGATTCTCAAATTGATTGAGAAGATGGAGATTAATAAAGAATATTTTATCAACAAAGTAAAAATGGCTCTTGATGCCAGAGTAAAGGTATCAGGGGGAGAGCTTCGGTTTGGACAATATCTGAATAAATCTCTTGTAAGCGCAGAAGACGAGGCAAGAGCTATGGGAGACGAGTACGTTTCTGTGGAACATCTCTTCCTTTCTCTTTTAAAATATCCAAGCCCTTCCATGAGTAAAATCTGGAATGAGTTTGGAATCACAAGGGAGCGTTTTCTTCAGGCATTGTCGACTGTCAGGGGAAACCAGAGAGTCGTAAGTGACAATCCGGAGGCAACATACGATACTTTAAATAAGTACGGCGAAGACCTTGTGGAAAAAGCAAGAAACCAGAAGCTTGATCCTGTTATCGGCCGTGATGGGGAAATCCGGAATATTATCCGTATTCTTTCCCGTAAAACAAAAAACAATCCCGTTCTTATCGGTGAGCCTGGTGTTGGTAAGACAGCGGCAATCGAAGGCCTTGCCCAGCGTATTGTAAGAGGAGACGTACCGGAAGGACTGAAGGATAAGAAGATTTTCGCACTTGATATGGGTGCTCTTGTAGCTGGAGCAAAATACAGAGGCGAGTTTGAGGAACGTCTGAAAGCGGTTCTGGAAGAAGTGAAGAAGAGTGAAGGAAATGTGATTCTTTTCATTGATGAACTTCATCTTATTGTAGGTGCAGGCAAGACAGACGGCGCTATGGATGCAGGCAATATGTTAAAGCCAATGCTTGCAAGAGGAGAGCTTCATTGTATCGGAGCTACAACGCTTGATGAATACCGTCAGTACATTGAAAAGGATGCGGCTCTTGAGAGACGTTTCCAGCCGGTTCTTGTAGATGAGCCGACTGTGGAAGACACCATTTCCATTCTCCGCGGACTGAAAGAGCGATATGAGGTTTATCACGGAGTAAAAATTACAGACAGCGCTCTTGTGGCAGCAGCAACATTGTCTCACAGATATATTACAGACCGTTTCCTTCCGGACAAGGCAATCGACCTTGTAGACGAGGCCTGTGCGCTGATTAAGACAGAACTGGATTCTATGCCGGCAGAGCTTGACGAGCAGAGACGAAAAATCATGCAGCTTGAAATTGAGGAATCTGCTCTTAAAAAAGAGACGGATAATTTAAGCAAAGAACGTCTGGAAGCGCTTCAGAAGGAGCTGGCAGAGCTTAGGGACAGCTTTAATACACAGAAAGCCCAGTGGGATAATGAGAAACATTCTGTAGAGAAACTTCAAAAGCTTCGTGAGCAGATAGAAGAAGTAAACAAAAAGATTCAGAAGGCACAGCAGAATTACGATTTGGAAAAGGCAGCAGAGCTTCAGTACGGCGAGCTTCCAAAGCTTCAGCAGCAGCTTGAAATTGAGGAGCGCAATGTAAAAGAAGGAGACAGAAGTCTTGTCCATGAAGCTGTGACAGATGATGAAATTGCAAAAATTATTTCCAGATGGACAGGAATCCCTGTTTCTAGATTAACAGAAGGCGAACGGGCAAAACTTCTTACACTGGAAGAGCAGCTTCATCGCCGGGTCGTTGGTCAGGACGAAGGTGTGCGCCGTGTGACAGATGCAATTTTAAGGTCAAAAGCAGGAATCAAAGACCCCACAAAACCAATCGGCTCATTTCTTTTCCTTGGACCCACAGGTGTTGGAAAAACAGAGCTTGCGAAGACTCTTGCAGAAAATCTTTTTGACGATGAACAGAATATGGTTCGTATTGACATGAGTGAATATATGGAGAAATATTCTGTGTCCCGTCTTATTGGAGCGCCTCCAGGATATGTAGGATATGAAGAAGGCGGTCAGCTTACGGAGGCAGTTCGCCGGAAACCGTACAGCGTCGTACTTTTTGATGAAATTGAAAAAGCCCACCCGGATGTATTTAATGTGCTTCTTCAGGTTCTTGATGACGGAAGGATTACAGATTCTCAGGGGCGTACAGTAGATTTTAAAAACACCATTCTTATTATGACTTCCAATATTGGTTCTTCTTATCTTCTTGATGGAATTGACGAGAAGGGAGAAGTAAAACAGGAGGCGGAGGAAATGGTAATGAATGACCTTCGAGGTCACTTCCGTCCGGAATTTTTAAACCGTCTTGATGAAATTATTATGTTTAAGCCCTTGACAAAAGACAACATTGGTATGATAGTAGACTTGATGGTTCAGGAGCTTGACAGAAGACTTTCTGACCAGGAGCTGTCTCTGGAGTTGACAGACAGTGCAAGAAGCCATGTAATTGAGGAAGGATATGACCCGGTATACGGCGCAAGACCGCTGAAGCGTTATCTGCAGAAGTATGTGGAGACACTTGCAGCAAGAAAAATCCTTTCCGGTGATGTACATGCAGGAGATATACTTGTTCTGGATATAGAGGACGGCAATTTTATTGTAAAGGTAAAGGATGGAAACAGATGATACCCAAGGACCCAATGATACTGTTAAGCTATGTGAATACACAGCTTCGGGATTACTACGATTCCCTGGATGCCCTCTGTACCTGCAGAGGTATGCGAAAAAAAGAACTGGTAGAGAAAATGGACGCCATAGATTATCACTATGATGAAGAGACAAACCAGTTTATCTAAGAAGAAAATCTTCCGGAAGTGGAAACTTCCGGGGGATTTTTTTATGCTATGGAAAAGGCAGGGAAAATATATATTTATTATAGTTAGCCGGACAAATAAAAAAACAAAAAATAAATGTGTTTAAAGTTTGAAAAAAGTGTGAAGTGCACAAAAACAACTTGCATTTTTTGTGCAAAAGTATATTATATACAATTAGTCAGACTAATAAATAAAGAGGTGAAGATATGAAACAGTCAGAAGAGGAAAGGCAGAAGGAAAAAAGTCTGCAGATGCTTTTCATGGAAATCAGCAGATATTACGCAGGGCGCTGTTTTCAGCAGATTTCAGAGCTGGAAATTCATCCCAGCCAGATGCCTTTTATTATGATATTGAGCAGGCGGGACGGGTGTTCGCAGAAGGAAATGGCAGAGTGCCTTGAAATAAAACCTCCAACAGTAAACGTAAGTATACAGCGTCTTGAAAAATCCGGAATGGTGTGCAGAAAAAAAGATGCGCTGGACCAGCGGATTATGAGGGTGTATCTTACAGACAAGGGGAAGGAAACCGTAAAGCGGATTATGCGAAAGGCGGAAGAAATGGAAAAAATCATGTTTCAGGATTTTTCCGAAACAGAGCTTTGCCTTATGCGCCGCTTTTTTGAACAGATGTTAAATAACCTTCACAGTATGCCGGGAACGCCGGTTGAAAAGTGTAAATTTATGAAGAAAGAGGGGACAGAGAAATGCTGAAATTGATGAAGTACCTGAAAAAATCAGTAGGTTCTATTGTTCTTATTATAGGGCTTTTGTTTTTGCAGGCATATTGCGACCTGTCTCTGCCGGATTACACATCAAAGATTATTAATGTAGGAATCCAGCAGAAGGGAATTGAGGACGGAGTACCGGAAAAAATCCGGGAATCTTCTCTTGAAAATCTGGAATTGTTTATGAGTGAGGAAGATAAAACAGAAATTTCCAATGCTTACAGACAGGAAGATGAGATTTATGTTCTCCATGATGATATTACAGAAGAAGAGAGAGAAACATTAAATGAAATTTTCTGTAAGCCGATGCTTATGTTAGCCGGATTTTCCTCAGACAGTGAAAAAAGCCAGGAAATGAGAAGTCAGATGGCAATTCCTGAAGGGGCAGAGCCGTCAGAATTTATGGCACAGCTTCCTCCGGAAACACTTGCGGGAATGACAGAGGAGATGGATGAGAAACTGAAAGATATGCCGGAATCCATACTGACCCAGGCTGCCGTATCCTTTGTACAGCAGGAATATGAGGATATGGGGGAAAATATGGACGCCATTCAGATGAAATATCTTCTTATATCCGGCGGAAAAATGCTTTTCATGGCGCTGATTATTATGATGGCAGCCATTTCTGTTACCTTTTTATCAGCCAGAGTAGCTGCTTCCCTTGGACATGATCTCAGAAACAGCATCTACAGAAAAGTTATGAGTTTTTCCAGCAGGGAATATCATAAGTTTTCCACAGCTTCTCTGATTACAAGAAGTACAAATGACGTACAGCAGGTACAGATGGTTATGGCAATGATGTTCCGGATTGTTCTGTATGCGCCGATTCTGGGAATTGGCGGTGTGATTCGTGTCCTTAAAACAGATGCCTCTATGACATGGATTCTGGGAGTCGCTGTTGTTTTAATTCTGGCAGTGATTATTCTGCTTTTTATGATTGCAATGCCCAAATTTACAAAGCTCCAGACTTTAATTGACAAACTGAATCTTGTATCAAGAGAAATTCTTACAGGTATTCCTGTTATCCGTGCGTTCAGCCGGGAAAAACATGAGGAGGAGCGTTTTGAGGAGGCAAATAAAACTCTCACAAAAACAAACCTTTTTGTAAATCGCTGTATGACCTTTATGATGCCTGTTATGATGCTGATTATGAACGGCGTTTCTGTCCTTATTATTTACAGCGGCTCTCATGCAGTGGATAATGGAACTATGCAGGTTGGTAATGTTATGGCATTTATCCAGTATGCAATGCAGATAATTATGTCATTCTTAATGATTACAGCAATGTCTATTATGCTTCCAAGAGCAAATGTGGCTGCTCTTCGTATTGACGAGATTTTAAAAACAGAAGTTTCTATTAAAGACCCGGAAAACCCGGAACATCCTCATAAAGAAGCAAAAGGGACAGTAGAATTTAATCATGTTTCCTTTGCATATCCGGAAGCAGGTGAAAACGTTCTTACGGATATTCATTTTAAGGCGAAAAAAGGCGAGACGGTAGCTATTATCGGAAGTACGGGAAGCGGAAAAAGTACCCTTGTGAATCTGATTCCCAGATTTTACGATGTAACGGAAGGATCTGTTTCCGTAGATGGCGTAGATGTGCGTGATATGTCTCAAAAAGAGCTTCGGGACTGTCTCGGTTATGTGCCGCAGAAGGGTGTTCTGTTCTCAGGAACAATTGATTCCAATATCCGTTATGGAAAAACAGATATTTCAGAAGAAGAGGTAAAAACAGCAGCCCGGATTGCCCAGGCACAGGATTTTATTGAAGAAAAGCCAAAGGCTTATCGCTCACCGATTGCCCAGGGAGGAACAAACGTGTCAGGAGGACAGAAACAGCGTCTTTCTATTGCGAGAGCCATTGCAAAGAAACCGGAAATTTTTATTTTTGACGACAGCTTTTCAGCTCTTGATTTTAAAACAGACAGCAGACTTCGCAGCGCGTTAAAAGAACATACAAAGGATGCCACAACAATTATAGTGGCGCAGCGTATCAGCACGATTTTACACGCAGACAGGATTATTGTACTGGATGATGGTCATATGGCGGGAATGGGAACCCATGCAGAGCTTATGAAAAACTGCGAGGTTTACCGCCAGATTGCAATGTCTCAGTTATCAGAGGAGGAATTGGCATGAGTGAGCAGAGAAGAAGAGGTCCTATGGGAGGACACGGTCACGGAATGGCTGCCGGAGAAAAGGCCAAGGACTTCAAAGGTTCTATGAAAAAGCTTTTTAAATATATGGAGCACTATAAATTTCGGTTTGCCATAATGTTTGTGTTTGCAGTCGCAGGAACTATATTCAGCATTGTGGGACCGAAGATTCTTGGAAAAGCCACAACGGAGCTGTTTAACGGACTTGTGGCAAAGGTAAATGGAACAGGAGGAATTAATTTCGAAAAAATTGGAATGATTCTTCTTTGGACTTTAGGTCTTTATCTGGTAAGTTCCCTGTTTTCTCTTATTCAGGGATTCGTTATGACAGGGATTTCCAATGATGTGACTTACAGCCTCCGTAAGGATATTTCAAAGAAAATGAACCGGCTTCCCATGAATTATTATGAGAGCCGCACAAATGGAGAGATTCTTTCCAGAATCACAAACGATGTGGATACCCTTCAGATGAGCTTAAACCAGAGTATGACACAGCTTATTACATCTGTGACAACTCTGATTGGCGTATTTGTTATGATGCTTTCCATCAATGTATGGATGACAGTTGCTGCAGTTTTAATACTGCCTGTTTCCATGTTCATTATTCAGAACATAATGAAACATTCTCAGAAATACTTCCAGGCACAGCAGAAATATCTTGGTGAGGTAAACGGACAGATTGAAGAAAACTTTGGCGGTCACAATGTAGTAAAAGTATTTAATAAAGAAAACGACGTTGTGGAAGAATTTGAGAAAGACAATAAAAAGCTTTATGAATCCGCATGGAAATCTCAGTTTTTCTCAGGTATGATGATGCCAGTCATGCAGTTTGTGGGAAATCTGGGATATGTGATGGTTGCCCTTTTAGGCGGTGTGTTCACCATCAAGGGAAGCATTGAGGTTGGAGATATTCAGTCCTTTTTCCAGTATATCCGAAACTTTACCCAGCCGATCCAGCAGATCGCACAGGTAGTAAATCTTCTGCAGTCTTCCGCTGCAGCTTCCGAGCGTGTGTTTGAGTTTCTGGAAGAGCCGGAGGAAGATCAGACAGTGGAAAATCCGGCAGATATTACAAAGCTTTCCGGAAATGTGGAATTTAATCATGTAACATTCGGCTACAATCCGGATAAGATTATTATTCATGATTTTTCTGCTGACATAAAAGATGGACAGAAAATTGCGATCGTCGGTCCTACAGGAGCCGGAAAAACCACAATGGTAAAACTTCTGATGCGTTTCTACGATATTAACGGCGGAAGCATTTCTATTGATGGCCATAATGTAAAAGATTTTAACAGAAGCGAACTTCGTGAAATGTTCGGTATGGTGCTTCAGGACACCTGGCTGTTTTCCGGAACCATCCGGGAAAACATAAGATACGGACGTCTTGATGCTACAGATGAGGAAGTGGTTGCAGCGGCAAAGGCTGCTCATATCCATAACTTCATTATGCAGCAGCCGGGAGGCTACGATATGGTTCTTGACGAAGAGACGAGTAATATTTCTCAGGGACAGAAACAGCTTCTTACCATTGCGAGAGCCATTCTTGCAGACAACAGAATCCTGATCCTTGACGAGGCAACTTCTTCTGTTGATACAAGAACAGAAATGCAGATTCAGAAAGCAATGGATAACCTGATGAAGGGAAGAACAAGCTTTGTAATTGCCCATCGTCTTTCTACCATAAAAGATGCGGATTTGATTCTTGTTATGAAGGACGGAGACATTATTGAGCAGGGAAATCACGAGGAGCTTTTAAAAGCCGGAGGATTTTACGCAGACCTTTATAACAGCCAGTTTGAAAAAACAGGAGCGTAATACTATACATTTCGGACGGTCTGGTATATAATATCAGAAATAAATGTTCAGGAGGATAAATTTATGATTATTACAACCACACCGTCCATAGAAGGAAAAGAAATCCGGGAATACAGAGGAATTGTATTCGGAGAGGTAGTTTCCGGAGTGAACTTTGTAAAAGATTTTGCTGCAAGTCTTTCCGATATGTTCGGAGGGCGTTCCAATACGTATGAGGAGGAACTGGTAAACGCAAGAACGAGAGCCATTGCAGAGATGGAATCGAGGGCAGTGCAGCTGGGAGCCAATGCAGTCGTAGGTGTTTCATGAGTTCAGAAAATAAACAGGAAACAGGGAGTGCATTCCTTGAATTTGTTCTTCAGAAGCTAAACCAAAGAGTGGAAGAAGTAAATCTTTCCCTGAAAGAGGGACAGAAGGAAATTCAGGGAATGCACGAATATTACTGGGAAAATTATACAGAGATGGACCAGTATGGCTATGAAGATTACGATAACCAACAGGCTTTGTTTCATCAGGTAAATGCCAATCAGCAGCAACTTCTTTTGAAACAGCGCTTCACAAAAATGATGGATTCTCCGTTTTTTGGAAGAGTGGATTTTGTATATGAAGGGGAGGAAGAACCGGAAACTTTTTATATCGGAATCGGAAATTTTTCAGAGCGGACAGGGCAGACTCCTCTTATTTATGACTGGAGAGCGCCGGTAAGCGGGCTTTTTTATGATTACGATAAAGGTCCGGCACAGTACGAAGCGCCAATGGGAGAGCTGACAGGAGAGATTACCTCCAAATGGCAGTATAAAATCCGCGGCGGGAAAATGGTGTACGAGTTTGAAAGTGATGTGAAAATCGATGATGAGATTCTGGCAGCAGAACTTGGAAGCAGCGGAGAGGTACAGCTTAAAAACATTATCCGCACCATACAGAAAGAGCAAAACGCCATTATCCGAAATACAAAAGACAGGATTCTCGTGATTCAGGGAGCGGCAGGAAGCGGAAAAACCTCCGTGGCTCTTCATAGAATTGCCTACCTTCTTTATCACGACAGAAAAAATCTGAAATCTTCAGATATTTTAATCTTATCTCCAAACAGTGTGTTTTCCGATTATATTTCCCACATTCTTCCTGAGCTTGGGGAAGAAAATATTCGGGAAATGAGCTTTGATCTTTTTGCTTATAAGGAGCTTCAGGATGTGGCAGCAGACTGTGAGGACAGATATGATCAGATAGAAAAGAATCTTAAATTCCCATTTCTGACAGATTCATTAAAAGAAAAGGAGACAGGGGAATTTACAGATAAAATAGAAGGCTTTCTTCTGGAACTGGAGGACAGCCTTATGAATTTCCATGATGTGGAATACAGAGGATTTACGAAAAAAGAATCAGAGCTCATCTCTCTTTTCTATTTTAAATTTGCGGATATTCCTCTTTTATCCAGGATGGACGCTGTGGCAGAATATTTTATTGACGAGGTGGAGACACTGAGAAACAGAGACATGGAGGAAGAAGAGAGAGAAGCTGTAAAAGAAAAGTTTCGAAGAATGTATGAGACACGGGATGTGTACGTTCTCTATAATCGTTTTCTTTCAGAAGCAGGTTTTTCTCCACTTCCAAACGTTTCCATTGAAAAGAGAAAGCTTCCGTATGAGGACGTATATCCTGTTTTGTATTTCAAGTACCGTCTTTTGAGCAGACAGGCAAAGGAAAATATCAGACATCTTGTAGTAGATGAGATGCAGGATTATTCCAGACTGCAATACAAAATTCTTCAGATGCTTTTTCCGTGCAGGATGACGATTCTGGGAGATAAGGCGCAGACGATGGAGGACAGAATACAGGACGTGACGACTTTCCTTCCTGAAATTTTCGGAAGAGATATTCGCACAATCTATATGAATAAAAGTTACCGCAATACTGTGGAGATTGCTTCTTATGCAAATCACCTTGCAGGTATCCGGGATATGGATTTATTTGAGCGTCATGGAAAACCTGTGCAGAAACAGGAATTTGATTCTTTCAGAGAAGCAGCGGAGAAAATTGCAGAAGAGATAAAGAAAGAAGAAAAATATGAGACGGAGGCTGTGATTCTTCCAGATGAAAAAAGTGCGTCTCTTTTTGCATCTCTTCTGAAGGAAATTCTGGGAAAGAAGGTTTCTTATCTTCACAGGGACAGCCGGAAATTTGAGAAAGGTCTTACTGTCACTACCTTTTATCTTGCAAAAGGTCTGGAGTTTGACAGAGTATTTTCTGTATTTCCAAAGGAAGAGGAAGGTGCTCTGCTTCGACAGGGAAGATATATTGCGGCAACGAGAGCACTTCATGAGCTTCATGTGTATAAAATAAGAGGTTTACAGGAATGATATAACGGTATGCTAATATAAAGGAAATGAATATAACAGTTCATAGTTATTTCATAAACAGACAAGGGAAATTTCATTGACAAGTCTGTAATAGAATTGTAAAATATATTCCAAGGAACTTTATGAGACGAATAAAAGGAGGATACCATGAAGAATAAAAAGGTACTTGCAATGCTGGTGATGACCGTGGCACTTTCAGGCGTTCTGACTGCCTGTGGGTTTGGCGGAGATGAACCGGAGGAACAGGTAGTTGTGGAGGCGACTCCTACTCCAGAACCGACTGAGGCTCCAAAGCCTACAGCAACTCCGGCGCCTGCTGATGGACAGAATACAACATATACATCAAAAGATAAGAGTATTGCCATTAAGCTTCCGGATGCAACCTGGGCAAATAAATCAGATGAAGAAGATCTGGTAAGCTTTGAATCCCCGGAACAGGGTAAAATTGTGATTACGCATGGAAAAGGTGAGGAAGATATGTCCTCTGCTGTAATTCCAAGTACAGAGGATATGGCAAATTCACTTGAGAAGGCAGCAGGTCTGTCTCCTGCAAGTGAGTATGAGATTCAGAATTATACAGCAAGCGATGTAAATGGAGTAAATGTTTATTCCTATAATGTAAAATATCACAAACCGGAAAAAACAGACGGAGTGATATGGACTGTAAAACGTGTTTATGCAAATGACGGCGAGTTTTACAATATTGAAGCATCTATTAAGAAAGATGATGAGAATCTTCTGAAAAAACTGCAGGATACTGTGGCAAGCTTCCAGATTTTAGGCGATTCTTCTCTTAAGAGTGCCGCGCCGCAGCAGGCAGAGGGAAATACAGATGGAAACACATCCGCTGAAGGGCAGACAGGAGAAGGAACATCAGACAGCGCTTCTTCAGGAGAAGGAACATCAGACGGAAGTTCTTCCGGCACAACAAATTCCGGTGGCTTTACAGACGCACAGCTCAGCGATACAAGTCAGACAAGAACCATTTACCGAAATTCTGACGGACAGCCGCTTGTTATTTTCCCGGATGCTAACGGAAACTGGGTAGACAAAGACGGAAACAGCTATCGTTTTGCAAATGACGAAGACGTATATGATCAGAACGATGTAGATTATTATTATCATGGAGAGGCAGCAGACGTATATTATATGCCTGTGCAGTAATTGCAGAAATGCGTAGAAGATGCTGCTTTGCAGTACGTATTTCGCAGCAGGGACGCCGGAGCGTTCTTGAATCAGAGAGTTCGGCTTTTGTCGAACTCTCTTTGCGATTTTTAAGAACCTGTGGTATGATGGTTGGCGGAGGAATGAAAAATGGAAGCATATGGAGAATTTGCCAGAGTCTACGATATTTTTATGGATAATGTAGATTATGACGCCTGGGCGTCTTATCTTACAAAAAGCCTGAAAGAGTACGGTGTGTGTGACGGTCTTGTTCTTGAACTGGGCTGTGGGACAGGAACCATGACAGAGCTTCTTGCAGAATCAGGATACGATATGATTGGCGTGGACAACGCAGAGGAAATGCTTGCAGAAGCAATGGAAAAAAGACAGGAATCGGGACACGATATTTTATATCTTCTTCAGGATATGGAGGAGTTTGAATTGTACGGAACGGTACGTGCAGTGATAAGCGTGTGCGACAGTCTGAACTATATAACGGAGGAAGAAGACCTTCTTCATGTTTTTTCCCTGGTAAATAATTACCTCGACCCCAAAGGTACTTTTATCTTTGATATGAATACGGTATATAAATACAGGGAAATGCTGGGAAATACTACAATAGCGGAGAACAGGGAAGAGGGAAGTTTTATCTGGGAAAATGAGTATGACGAAGAAACAGGAATGAACGTTTACGGGTTAACTCTTTTCCTTCCAAGAGAAGACGGGCTTTACGAAAAAACAGAAGAGGTTCATTACCAGAAAGCATATTCAGAAGAAAAAATAAAAGAGCTCCTTGAAAAGGCAGGTATGGAAGTTGTAGCCGTTTATGATGCCTATACGAAAAATCCGCCCTCTGCGGAAAGCGGAAGACTTACATTCGTGGCAAGGGAGCATGGAAAAACGGAACAGGAGAGAAATATATGAGTGATTATATAATAAGAGCAACCGCGGCAAACAGTCAGATTCGTGCATTTGCAGCCGTGACAACAGATGTGGTGGAGACAGCAAGAAAGGCGCATAATACAAGTCCGGTGGCAACGGCGGCTCTGGGAAGACTTTTAATAGGCGGCGCTATGATGGGAACGATGATGAAGGGGGATAAGGATATTCTGACTCTTCAGATTCACGCAGGCGGTCCACTTCAGGGGATTACGGTTACTGCAGATTCCAAAGGAAACGTAAAAGGATATGTTGGAAATCCAAACGTGTGCATTCCTGCAAACAGTAAGGGAAAACTTGATGTAGCCGGGGCAGTAGGCGTTGGTTTTATGAATATTATTAAAGATATGGGACTGAAAGAGCCTTACATGGGACAGGTTGCGCTTCAGACAAGTGAAATTGCAGACGACCTTACTTATTATTTTGCAACAAGCGAGCAGGTTCCGTCAGCAGTAGGACTTGGCGTTCTTATGAATAAAGATAATACTGTGCGCCAGGCAGGGGGATTCATTGTACAGCTTATGCCTTTTGCAGAGGAATCTGTTATTGCGAAGCTGGAAGAAAATGTGCAGAAAATCACTTCTGTTACAACACTTCTCGAGGAAGGTCATACACCGGAAAGTCTTCTGGAAAGAGTTCTTGATGGCTTTGATATAGAAATCAACGACCGCATGGACACAAAATTCTATTGCAACTGCAGCAAGGAGCGTGTGGAAAAAGCTCTTATCAGCATTGGAAGAAAAGAATTAAACGAGCTGATTCAGGAAGGAAAAGAAGTGGAGATGAACTGTCATTTCTGCAATACAAATTACGTGTTCTCTGTGGAAGAATTAAAAGAAATCTTGAGAAGATGTAAAGCCAGATAGGAGGAGCTTATGGAACTGGGGTTTATAAAGGTCGCTGCCGGAACGCCGAAGGTGACAGTGGCAGACTGTGAGGCAAACGGAAGAGAAATTCTCAGAATTATCCGGGAAATGGAAAAAGAACATGCAAAGGTTATGGTATTTCCGGAGCTTTGTATTACAGGGTATACATGCCAGGATCTTTTCTGGCAGCGCACACTTCTTGATTCCGCGTGGAATACTCTGCTTTTTCTTGCAGAGGAAACAAAAGACACAGACGGGCTTATTTTTCTGGGACTTCCTGTTCGAAAGGGAGGAAAGCTTTATAATGCGGCTGCAGTTCTGAATAAAGGGCGCATCCTGGGAATTGTGCCAAAAACAAACCTTCCGAATTATAATGAATTTTATGAGCTTCGTCATTTTACTCCTGCAAAAGAGGGAGAACTGGACTATATAGAAATAAACGGAGAGGATGTGCCATTTGGTACAGACCTGATTTTTGAATGCGAAAATATGCGGGAGTTTACAGTGGCAGCAGAAATCTGCGAGGACTTATGGGTTCCAATGCCTCCAAGCATTTCCCATGCGCTGGCAGGAGCTCATATTATCGTAAATCTTTCTGCAAGTGATGAGATGGTGGGAAAAGACACATACAGAAGAACCATTGTAAACGGACAGTCTGCCCGCCTTGTATGCGGTTATATATATGCAACGGCAGGAGAGGGAGAATCTTCCCAGGACCTTGTTTTCGGAGGTCAGAATCTTATTGCGGAAAACGGAACGATTCTTGCAGAGGGAAAACGTTTCAAAAACAATGTGATTTATGGAGAAATTGATGTACAGCGTCTTGCAGATGACAGAAGAAGGCTTTCCACTTATCCGGTGTCAGAGGAGTGCAGTCATGTACGGATTCCTTTTGAAGCAAAAATGGAGAAGACTTCTCTTACAAGAAGATTTTCTTCAAGTCCTTTTGTGCCGGAAGATAAAGAAGAGAGAGCACTCTGCTGCGAATCTATTTTAAATATTCAGGCAATGGGACTGAAAAAACGTATGGAGCATGTACACAGCGAGAAGGCAATGGTAGGGTTATCCGGCGGTCTGGATTCCACACTTGCCCTTCTTGTGATTGGAAGAACCTTTGATTTGATGGGAATTCCAAGAAGCAATATTCACTGCGTGACAATGCCGTGCTTTGGAACGACAGACAGAACGTACACAAATGCATGCGAGTTAAGCAGACGTATGGGCGCTTCTTTAAGCGAGGTAAATATTAAAGATGCAGTTTCTCAGCATTTCCGTGATATTGGACATGATCCTTCTGTTCATGATGTCACATATGAAAACAGTCAGGCAAGAGAGAGAACGCAGGTGCTTATGGACATGGCAAACCAGGAAGGTGCCATTCTTGTGGGAACAGGGGATTTATCCGAGCTGGCTCTTGGCTGGGCAACGTATAACGGTGACCACATGTCCATGTATGGAGTGAATGCTTCTGTTCCGAAGACGCTTGTGCGCCATATTGTACAGTATTATGCGGAAAATGCGGAAGACAAGGGACTTTCCGAAGTTCTTTTTGATATTCTGGACACACCGGTAAGTCCGGAGCTTCTTCCGCCAAAAGACGGGGAAATCGCCCAGAAAACAGAAGACCTTGTAGGTCCGTATGAGCTTCATGATTTTTATATTTACTATATGCTTCGCGCAGGCTTTGAGCCAAAGAAAATTTACGCTGTTGCAAGTAAGACATTTGAAGGTGTTTACGATAAAGAAACCATTCTCAAATGGCTGAAAACATTTTACAGGCGATTTTTTGCACAGCAGTTTAAGCGCTCCTGTGTCCCGGACGGCCCGAAAGTGGGAAGCGTGGCTCTTTCACCAAGAGGAGATTTACGTATGCCAAGCGATGCAAGCGCGGCTGTGTGGCTTAGACAACTGGAAGAACTATAACGAAATAAGGAAACAAGAGGGCGGAGAACATTATGGGTTCTCCGCCTTTTTTAAAGCATCCGAAATGGAGTCAAGAAGCATCATGGACGTGTATTTCTGGTCTTCTGCGTACTGGATATTTTCAAGAGACTGATTTGTGTAAATCTGGCTTGCAAGGGATTCCAGGGCAGGCTCCATGAGTGGAAACATGGCAGCTGTGCTTTCACTTAAATTTACAAGATGAATGGATTGTATGCTGTCCGCGTCAACAGTGACTTCCACATCAAAGGTGTTGCTGTTTAACTGGATGGAGGAGGTGTAAACGCCGGGTTTATATTTGTGGACAGCGCCGGAGGAGGAAAGTTTTCCCTTTCCAGGACCGAACATAAAAAATACCACAATCCCCAGAATCAGGGCAAGGGCAATAAAAATTGCGGTGTAAATGACTTCTTTCATATGTAGGACAACAATTTTTGTTTTGGAACTCATGGTATGCGCCTCCTGGTCTGTTTTCTATATTTTATTAGGAGAAGAGGGAAAATATGCCTGGTTGTTATATTGCAATTCAGAGAATTAGAGTTATAATAAAAATAAAAAAGGACAGGAGAGAGAATATGAAGAAAAAGTTATTGGCATTTTTGCTTGCAGGATCTATGTTGGCATCGGGCAGTGTGACAGCTCTGGCAGGAGAACTTACAGATGGAAGCGAAGGAGTAATACAGGAAACAGAGCTGTTGGAATCAGGCGAAGGAATGATGACAGAGCCGGAGGTATTATCTGAGACAGAGGTAGTGCAGGACGCTTCCGCGGAGGAAGAACGTGCGGCTTCCTATCCTGTGTCCGTGGATACAGCGCATTTTCCGGATAAAGCGTTTCGCAGTGTTGCGACATCTTATGATAAGAACCGTGATGGAAAGCTGAGCAAAAACGAGACAGATTCTGTGAGGGAAATGGATATAAAACATAAAAATATCGCAAGTCTTCAGGGAATGGAATATTTCGGACAGTTACAGATACTGGATTGTAGCGGAAATCCAATTACTTCTCTGGATGTTTCCCAGAACAAAAAGCTTCAGAAGCTTACCTTTAACTGGACGGAAGTAAGGACAGTAAGTATTGATGGATTAAAAGAACTGAAGGGAATTTATTTTATTGAGGGAGAAGTTTCAAAGGTAAATCTTACGAACCTTCCAAATCTGGAAGTTTTAACATGTGCGAAAAATAAAATTTCTTCTCTGAATTTGAAGAATCTTCCAAAACTGAATCACTTATCCTGCTCTGAGAATAAACTGACAAGTCTGAATCTTTCTCCATTTAAAAATCTGAGAGATGTATGGTGTTATAACAATGAAATCACAGAGATGGACGTAACAGGGCTTGATTTAAGAACTTTAAGCTGCATGAACAATTATATGAATGGAGAGTCTGCAATTAAAGGGCTGGATAAAACCGGTATGGAGCAGTATGGATTTGAGCCTCAGTATGTAGCGGTTCAGAAACCGTCTGCGCCTGTATTAAACGGTGCATATAACAGCGCTTCAGGCATTCTTATAAAATGGAATCCGTCTTCTAATGCAAAAGGATACCGCGTATATCGAAAATCCGGAAAAGAATCTTGGAAACAGATTGCAGACGTAGGAAATAAGACAAGTTACACAGATACTTCTGTGAAAGAAAAAGGAGGAACTTCTTATACTTATACAGTAAGAGCATATAATGGAAAAAAATTAAGCGATTACGATAAGAAGGGAAAAACTCTGGCAAGATTGGGAACACCTTCTCTTTCTGGCAGCTATAACAGCAGGGATGGCGTTCTTGTAAAATGGAAACAGGTAAAAGGAGCAGACGGCTACGTTGTATACCGTAAGTCAGGAAACGGAGAGTTTGAGCAGATTGCAAAGGTAAAAGGCATAAATACTCTGTCCTCTACAGACAAAGGGGCGAAAGGAAAGAACGGTGCGTCCTTTACTTATACTGTAAAAGCATATAAAGGAAAGGATTATAGTGCATGGAATGGCGGAGGAAAGAAAATACTTCGTCTGGAAAGTCCGGAGGTAACTTCCATTGCTAACTGGACAGGAAGTAAGCTGAACATGAAATGGAAACAGAACAGTGCAGCAGAGGGATATGAAATCCAGTATTCCACATCTTCCCAGTTTACATGGAATAAATCCCTTAAAACAGGGAAAGCTTCATCACAGACATTCTATAATCTGACAAAAAACAAACGTTATTATGTGAGAATAAGAAGCTTTAAAAAAGCAGGGAACACAACTTACTACAGTGCATGGACAACAAAGAATGCAGTAATTAAAAAATAAGATGACAAAGCAGCCAGGGGTAACTTCTGAAGTTCAGAACACCTCTGGTTGTTTTTGCATTTGAGATAAGGTACAATAATTTTAAATCAGGCAAAGGAGGACGGCTTATGTCGCTTCAGTTTATTATAGGAAGCTCCGGAACAGGAAAATCTCATTACATATATGAGCAGGTAATCCGGGAGGCAGGAGAAAACCCGGAGGGCTTTTATTATGTGATTGTGCCGGAGCAGTTTACTATGCAGACACAAAAAAATCTTGTAGAAATGAGCCCTTCCAGAGGGATTTTAAATATAGATGTATTAAGTTTTGAACGTCTTGCTTACCGTGTTTTTGAGGAGACAGGCGGGGACGAAAAAGCTATTTTAGATGATACGGGAAAAACAATGGTTCTTCAGAAAATGGTACAGAAGCATCAGAAAGAGCTGCCCTATCTTGGCAGCCAGATGAAAAAGCCAGGTTATCTTGACGAGGTAAAGTCTCTTCTTTCGGAGTTTATGCAGTATGGAATTGGTGAGGAAGAGCTTTCCCAGATGGTGGAAAAAGCCGGAGACAGAGAGCTTCTTACCATGAAGCTTCGCGATGTACACACCCTGTATCAGGGATTCCGGGCATATCTGGAAGGGCATTACATGACAGGGGAGGAAGTGATGGACGTACTTCTCCGGATGCTGCCTTTTTCGGAAAAGCTACGGGGAAGCGTGATGGTGTTTGACGGTTTTACCGGCTTTACTCCAATTCAGAACCGGGTAATCGAAGAACTTTTGCACATCTGCAGCCGTATTTATGTGACTGTAACAATGGATGCAAAGGAAAATCCGTATATCAAAGGAAAATCCCATCAGCTTTTTTATATGGGAAGAAAAATGGTTCAGAGCCTTTCCTGTCTTACAAAAGACATAGAGGAGCCGGTGCTTCTTTATCATGGGAAAAATTCCAGATTCTCCAAAGCTCCGGCGCTTCAATTTCTGGAGGAGCATATTTTCCGTTACAGAAAGGCTGTTTATGAGAAAAAACAGAATGAAATTTCCATGTTTTGCGGGGAAAATCCCAAAAAAGAAATGGAAGAGGCGGTACAGAGGGCTGCACGTCTTGTTCGTACAGAGGGACTGCATTACGGTGATATTGCTATTATTACCGGAAATCTTGAGGAATATGGAACACTTGCAAAACAGGTATTAAACGAGGCGGGAATTCCATATTTCCTTGATGAAAAACATACTGTCCTTATGAATCCTTTTGTGGAGTACATCCGTGCATCTATCGAGATGGCTGTGAATGGATTTTCTTATGAAAGCGTATTCCGTTATCTTCGCTGCGGAATGTCTGATATTACAAGAGAAGAGGCGGATCTTCTGGAAAATTATGTGCTGGCACTTGGAATCCGGGGATTTGGAAAGTGGAAGGAGCGCTGGGTGAGGATTTACCGGGGAATGGAGCCGGACAGTATTCAGCATCTCAATGAAATCAGGGAGCGTTTTGTGGAGGAAGTAGGCCTCCTTGCAGAAGGATTTGCCGGGGGGAAACGGACAGTAGAGCAGTATTGCCGCATTGTATATGCGTTTATCGTGCAGAACAGAAGTTTTTATAAGCTGAAAGAGAGAGAAAAGGTTTTTAAGGAACAGGGAAACACAGCGATGGAAAAGGAATACAGTCAGATTTATGGGATTGTGATGGAGCTTCTTGATTCTATGGTGGCAATTCTGGGGGAGGAAAAAGTCAGCCGTCAGGATTACAGTCAGCTTTTGGAAACCGGGCTTTCCGAGGCAAAAGTGGCATTAATTCCTCCTTCTCAGGATCAGATTGTAGTGGGAGATATGGAACGAACCCGTTTAAAGGGTATGAAGGCTTTATTTTTTGTTGGTGTAAATGAGGGAAATATTCCGAAAAATACAGAATCAGGCGGAATTCTCACAGAGCTTGACAGGGAGTTTATTGAAGGGCAGGGGGTGGAGCTTGCTCCCGGACCAAAGGAGCAGATGAGCATTCAAAGATACTATCTTTATTTGAATCTTACAAAGCCGGAAAAGTATCTCTGCCTTTCCTACAGTCTTTCCAACAATAGTGGAGAGGCGGTAAGTCCTGCCTACTTAATTGGAAGTATTCAGAAGCTTTTTCCCGACACAGAGGTGGAAAAGAGAGAGAGTTACGGGAATCCTATGTCTGCGCTGGAGCTTCCGGGAGCCGGGCTTTCCTATTTTATCAGAGGACTTTCTGAGGCTTCCAATGGAAAGGGAGACGATGTATTTAAAGAACTTTACAGCTGGTATCTGAAAAGTCCCGTATATGCCCCTGTTGTAAAAAAACTTGTGGAAGCTGCTTTTACAAGAAAACCGGCAGATGAAATCAGCAGAGCTGTGGCAAAGGCTTTATATGGAGAAGTCTCTCCGTACAGCGCCACAAGACTGGAACGGTTTGCAGCCTGTGCCTTTGCCCATTTTCTACAATACGGGCTTCGCCTGACAGAACGGGCAGAGTATGAATTTCGTGCAATGGATATGGGAAATATTATGCACATTGCTCTTGAGAATTTTGCAGGAGAGGTTCGAAACAGAGGACTTGAGTGGGCGGATTTAACGGAAGAAGTGCGAAATGAGATTGTGGATCAGTGTCTGGATGAGCTGGCGGCAGACTACGGAAATACTATTTTAAAGAGCAGTGCAAGGAATGAGGCAATGATTGAGCGTACCAGAAGGATTCTCAGGCGTACAGTGTGGGGACTGCAGAAGCAGCTTCAAAACGGAGAATTTAAACCTGAGGGTTTTGAGGTTTCCTTTGGGGGCGGACGTATTGACCGTGTAGATGTGATGGAAGAAGAAAATCAGGTGTATGTAAAAGTAATTGATTATAAGACGGGAAACACTACCTTTGACCTTGTGTATTTATATTACGGACTGCAGCTTCAGCTTATGATTTATCTGGACGGCGCGCTTTCCGTAGAAAAGAAAAAGTATCCGGGAAAGGAAGTTCTTCCTGCAGGCGTATTTTATTATAATGTGAAAGACCCCATGATAAAAGAAAAAATAGATGCAGATGTGGAGGCGGTAAGCAGCCGGATTTTAAAAGAACTGAAGATGAATGGTCTTGTACGGGCTGACCGGGAAATGATAGAAAAAATGGACAGAAGCCTGGTGTCTCTTCCGGTAGCGTTTAATAAAGACGGAAGCTTCCGAAAAAATTCTTCTGTTGCAACAAGAGAGCAGTTTGACGTTCTGGGAAGGTTTGTAAAGCGGAAAATAGAGAAGCTCAGAAGCTGTATTATGGAAGGCGACGTGGAAGTGAATCCTTATAAAATGGGAAAGAAAAGCGCCTGTACGTATTGTCCCTACATTTCCGTATGCGGTTTTGACAGAAAAATGCCGGGGTATGAGTACCGGAATTTAAAGGTGTTTGACGATAAAGAACTGTGGCAGATATTGGAGGTGGAAGAGTAAATGGCAGTTTCATGGACGGAAGAACAGAAGAAGGTAATTTCTCTGCGGGACAGAAATATTCTTGTAAGCGCAGCGGCAGGATCCGGAAAAACGGCAGTTCTTGTACAGCGTATTTTAAGTAAAATTCTCGATAAAAAAAATCCTGTGGACATTGACAGAATGCTGATCATGACATTTACAAGAGCAGCGGCAGGAGAAATGAAGGAGAGAATTTCGAGAGCTCTTGAGGAGGCTCTTTATGAAGAACCGGAGAACGAGCATCTGCAGAGACAGATGACGCTTATCCATACAGCTCAGATTACAACCATTGACGGATTTTGCTCTTATCTCATACGAAATTATTTTCATTTGATCGGTCTTGACCCTGGGTGTCGGACAGCAGAAGAAGGAGAATTAAAACTTTTAAAGGAAGATGTGCTGAAAGAACTTTTTGAAGATTTTTACAGCAGAAATGACGAAGATTTTCTGAATTTTGTGGAATGCTATGCGCCGGGAAAAACAGACGAGGGATTAAAAGAGCTGGTATTAAAGCTTTATGATACGGCAATGAGTAATCCTTATCCTCTGGAATGGCTTGAAGACTGCATAAAGGCATATGAAATAGAAGATGCGGAAGATATAGAAAAACAGAGCTGGTATCCCATTTTATGGGAGAGTGTCATACAGGAGCTTACCCAGGCGGAGGCGCTTTTTACACAGGGGCTCTCCGTGTGTCAGGAGCCGGGAGGGCCGTATCTTTATGAGGACGCCCTTCAAAGTGATATGCTTCTTATAGATGAGCTTCAGTTTCTCTGTGAAAAGCAGGATTTTGACGGGATGGCATTGGCTCTTTCTGCCCTGAAATTTGCACGCCTTTCTGCGAAAAAAGCAGAAGATGTGGAAGAATACAAAAAGGAACAGGTAAAGAAGCTTCGGGAGGAAGGGAAGGGGATTTTAAAAGACCTTTCTGAGAGGTATTTTTCGGAGACTCTAAAGGAGGCGGCAGAAACGCTCCTTTGCTGCAGGAAGCCTGTGGAAATTCTGATTCGTCTTACAGAAGAATTTATGGAACATTTCGGGGAAAGGAAGCGGGAAAAAAATATCATTGATTTTACAGATATGGAGCATTTTGCCCTTCGGATTCTTGTGACGAAGGAAGATGATGTCTTTACGCCGAGTCAGGCTGCAAGGGAACTTTCGGAAAAATACGATGAGGTTCTTGTAGATGAGTATCAGGACAGCAATCTTGTGCAGGAGGTTCTCACAAATCTTGTTTCCGGGTGGGTAAATCAGAGAAAAAACATTTTCATGGTGGGAGATGTGAAGCAGAGTATTTATCGTTTCCGCCTTGCAAGACCGGAGCTTTTTATGGAAAAATATAAAACCTACACAACAGAGGAAGGAAAAGAGCAGAGAATCGACCTTCATAAAAATTTCAGAAGCCGAAGCGAGGTTCTGGGAAGTGTTAATTATATTTTCCGTCAGATTATGGGGGAAGATCTGGGAGGCGTAGCTTATGATGAGGCAGCGGCGCTTTATCCGGGCGCTGTTTTTCCGGAAGGGCAAAATCCGAAATTTGTAAAAACAGAAGTCTTTTTTATTGAAAATGATAAAGAGGAACTGCAAACAGAAGAGATTGACAATGAAAAAGAAATGGAAGCGCTTGCAATTGCTCAGAAAATCCAGGAGATGAAAGAGAAGGAGAAGGTTCTCGATAAGGAAACGGGACAGTATCGTCCGTTGGAATATGGGGATATAGCAGTTTTGCTGCGCACCGCATCAGGCTGGGAAGAGACATTTAAAGATGTATTTTCATCCCAGGGAATTCCCTCTTACACCGCTTCAAAAACAGGATATTTTTCTGCGACAGAGGTAGTTACCATGCTGGATTATCTTCGCATTTGCGACAATCCGCTTCAGGATATTCCCCTGGCAGGCGTACTGCATTCTCCTGTTGTAGGCTGTACTTCTCAGGAACTGGGGATTCTCCGTGCAGAACATAAAGAGGGAATGCTTTTTGATGCGGTATGCGCATGGGTTGGTGAAGAAAGAATGGAAAATGAGGAAGAAGCTGTGCTTTTTGAGAAGCTTTCCTGTTTTCTGTCTCTTCTTACAAATGTCAGGGATATGGCGGAATATACACCGGTTCATCAATTAATTGTACATATTCTGGAAGAAACAGGATATGGAAATTATGCGGCTGCACTTCCTGACGGAGAGCAGCGAAGAGCCAATCTTTCCATGTTAATAGAAAAGGCAATGGATTATGAAAAGACAAGCTACCGCGGACTTTTTAATTTTGTGCGCTACATTGAAAAACTGCAGAAATTTCAGGTGGATTACGGAGAAGTCAATTTATCCGGTGCAGGAGAAGGATCTGTACAGATTATGACAATCCATAAAAGCAAGGGGCTTGAATTTCCTGTTGTGTTTGCAGCAGGTATGGGAAAACAGTTTAATTTCAGTGATATAAATGCAGGACTTTTGATTCATCATGAGCTTGGAATTGGAACAGATGCCATTCTTCCGGAAAAAAGAATTACTTCTACGACTTTGTATAAGCAGATGTTACGGAGGGCTATTTTAAAAGAAAGTCTGGGAGAGGAGCTTCGTGTTCTTTATGTTGCTTTGACCCGTGCAAAAGAAAAACTGATTATAACAGGGACTATAGGAAAGCTGGAAGAAAGAATCCGCGGGCTTTCCGGCTTTTTAAAACAGGATGAGGAGATGCTTCCTGTGGGAACTCGCATGAAGGCAAAGACTTACTGGGATTATCTTCTTCCTGCCCTTATAAGGCACAGGGCAATGGAGCCGCTTTTAGAAGAATATGGAATTTTTTCCAACAGGAGAAATCCCCTTTACGAAGGAGACTGTGATTTTGTCATAAAAAAAATAACAGCAAAAGACCTTGTAAAAGAAGAGGTGGAGATTCAGGCGGAAACGGAAATTCGAAGAGAAGTTCTGGAAAACTGGGACGTTTCTCTTGAATACAATAAAGAAATAAAAGCAGAGCTGGAAAAAAGATTCTCTTTTGTTTATCCTTACGAATTTTTACGGGAGATTCCGGTAAAGGTGAGCGTATCGGAATTAAATAAAAGAGCCCATCATGATTTCTATGAAAAAGAAGAAAATATAGTGGAGGAGCCGGAGGAAGAAGAAAATCCCATTGTGCCGGAGTTTATCGAAAAGCAGGAGGTATATACAGGGGCATCAAGAGGAACGGCTTACCACAGAGTAATGGAGTGCATTGATTATAGCCGCGTATCTTCTGTAGAAGAGATAAAGATACAGATAAAAGAGCTGCTTATGCAGAAGAAATTAAAAGAAAAAGAAGCGGAGTGCGTCCGCCCGGGAGATATTTTGGCTTTTGCCACATCTTCCCTTGGACAGAGAATGAAAAAAGCATCTGAAAACAGGCTTCTTTTTAGAGAACAGCCTTTTGTCATCTCAAGAGAAGCAGGAGAATTAAATCCTGACTGGAAAGGAGAAAGAGTCCTTGTGCAGGGTATTATGGACGCTTACTTTATGGAAGACGGAGAACTGATTCTTGTGGATTATAAGACGGATAAGGTGAGAAAAGGAGAGGAGCATATTCTCTTAGAACGGTACAGAAGCCAGATTTTGGATTATGCTGAGGCGCTTTCACGGGCAGCAGGAAAACCGGTGAAGGAGGCGTATATTTATTCCTTTGCGCTGGGGAAGGAAATAGAGGTGGAGTGACTTTACACCCTCCACCCTGCGGGATATTTATTTTTCAGAATCCCGTTTACCAGTTTCCCGAATCCAATGGGATACCCTTCTACGCAGAGAAGCTGCCAGCCTTTTTGTTTGGCGGCTTCCTGCGGTTCAATATTTAAAGTCTCTCCTTTTAAGTATCGTGTTATCCGTTCATCATTTAGAGAGAGAGAAATACAGGAAGCAGCTTCGCCCTTTCGAATGGCAAGTGCAAGCGGCTGCGATGGTTCAAAACGATTCTTTTTTATATCCCCCAGATACAGACCATTTCTTAAAAAAGCCAGCCCGCGGAAATCGCAGGATACAGGGGGAAGATAATAGGCTTTGTCTTTTCGGATTTCTACCCGATTCCAGTCAAAGGGATGACCGCCAAGGGAGGAAAGTCCGATTTCTTTGAAAAATTCATCCATCCATTTTACTGCATTTTTATCCGGCTTTGTGTGAGGAGCGGACACGCCGCCCTGTGAGGAAAGCCCGGGTTTTTGAATGAGCGCCATAAAATGTCCTTCTCCATTCATTTTGTGGGGGAAGAGGCGCACACAATGTTTCAGGCGTTTATCACCGTTTCCGGCAGAGGGGATTCCCTCTGTAAAACCTTCGTACCAGGGAATTTCCACAAGGTCTGCTTCCGGTCTGTTTTCCAGAAGGAAGGAAACGCTTCCTTCGTCTTCATCCGGGGAAAAGGTACAGGTAGAGTAAAGAAGAAGTCCGCCGGGACGAAGCATATCAAATCCGTTTAAGAGAAGTTCTCTCTGGATTTTTGAAAGCTCCGCTGATTTTTCCGGTGTCCAGTCAAGGGCGAGGGCTTCTTCCTTTCGAAACATTCCCTCGCCGGAGCAGGGCGCGTCCAGAATGATTTTATGGAAAAATTCCGGGAAGGTGCGGGCAAGTTTTTCCGGCGGCTCGTTTGCTACAAATATATTGGGAATGCCAAAAAGCTCAATGTTTCGAAGAAGCGCTCTTGCTCGCGATGTGCTGATGTCGTTTGCCACAAGAAGTCCTTCTCCTTTCAGCGCTGCTCCAAGTGCAGTTGCCTTTCCTCCGGGAGCGGCGCACATATCAAGAATGTATTCGCCGGGGGTGACGGGAATACGGGAAGCAGGCGTCATAGCGCTCGGCTCCTGAAGATAATAAATCCCCGCCTGATAAAGAGGACAGCGGGAGGGACGGCTTTCCTCCTCATAAAAGTATCCGTTTTTTATCCAGGGAATGGGAGTTACGGGAAAAGGAACAATACGTTCAAATTCCTCGCAGGTAATTTTATCTGTATTTACACGAAGTCCGAAGGTTCTGGGAGCTTCGAAGCTTTTTAAAAACAGGGGATATTCTTCTCCCAGGAGTGATTTCATTCGCTCCAGAAAAGCGGGATGAAGAGTTTCAGTTTTATTCTGGTTCATGGGACCTCCTGATATAAAATGTTTTTTTCGATATAAAAAGACTGAAATTATCTTATCATACATATGATGCAGGTGTCAAAAGCTACCTGACAAATTGATATATATTGAAATAAGGCTACCGCAATCCCACTGACTTTAGACGGTGGGTTAAGGTAGCC
>ERZ1108166.531-NODE-531-length-29253-cov-4.134393_pt1 | contig 29253 bp, 23 predicted proteins | sample MGYA00403702_ERZ1108166 | MGnify/ENA primary metagenome ERZ1108166 (study PRJEB35170, sample SAMEA104062401) | human gut metagenome | biome: human gut; feature: human-associated habitat; material: faeces | place: Denmark | collected 2012-05-01 ...
GGAGTTACTTTTGCAGATTTAAAAGGAACTTTAGAACTATTTGCTAAAAAGATGTTTGGAGATAAGGTTCAAACTAAATTCAGACCACATCACTTCCCATTTACAGAGCCAAGTGCTGAGGTAGATGTGACTTGCTTTAAATGTGGAGGAAAAGGATGTCGTTTTTGTAAAGGTTCCGGATGGATTGAGATTTTAGGTTGTGGTATGGTTCACCCACACGTATTGGAAATGTGTGGAATTGATCCGGAAGAATATAATGGATTTGCGTTCGGTGTTGGATTGGAGCGTATCGCATTGCTGAAATACGAGATTGACGATATGAGACTTTTGTACGAAAACGACATTAGATTCTTGAAACAGTTTTAATAATTAACGGAAGGAATTGAGAAAATGAATACTTCATTATCATGGATTAAAAAATACGTTCCGGAGCTTGATGTGACAGCTCAGGAGTATACAGATGCAATGACACTGTCCGGTACAAAAGTAGAAGGATATGTACAGCTTGACGAAGACCTTGAAAAAATTGTGATAGGACAGATTGAAAAAATCGAGCGTCACCCGGATGCAGATAAACTTATTATCTGTCAGGTAAATGTAGGAAATGAAACTGTTCAGATTGTGACAGGCGCTCCTAATGTAAAAGAGGGAGATAAAGTTCCTGTTGTCCTTGACGGAGGCCGTGTGGCAGGAGGTCACGATGGAAAACCGACTCCCGGTGGTGTGAAAATCAAAAAAGGAAAATTAAGAGGAATCGATTCCTACGGCATGATGTGTTCTATTGAAGAGCTGGGAAGTACAAGGGAAATGTACCCGGAGGCTCCGGAATACGGAATTTATATTTTCCCTGAAGATGCAGTTGTGGGAGAGAGCGCAGTGAAGGCTCTTGACCTTGACGATGCAGTGATTGAATATGAAATTACTTCCAATCGTGTAGACTGTTACGGAGTTCTCGGAATCGCAAGAGAGGCAGCCGCTACTTTCAATAAGAAATTCTGCCCTCCACAAGTAAAGGAAACAGGAAACGATGAAAATGCTTCAGATTATATTAAGGTTACAGTAGAGGATCCGGAACTCTGCACACGTTACTGTGCAAGAGTTGTAAAAAATGTAAAAATCGGACCGTCTCCAAAATGGATGCAGAGATACCTTGCGAAAAACGGCATTCGTCCAATTAACAATCTGGTAGATATTACAAACTATGTAATGGAAGAGTATGGTCAGCCAATGCACGCATATGATCTTGACCATATTGAAGGAAAAGAAATTGTGGTGCGCCGTGCAGCAAAGGGTGAGAAGTTTGTTACACTTGACGGTCAGGAAAGAGAGATGGACGATTCTGTTCTCATGATTTGTGACGGCAAAAAGCCGGTGGGTATTGCCGGAATTATGGGTGGAGAAAACTCTATGATTACAGATGAGGTGCATACGGTTCTTTTTGAGGCAGCCTGCTTTAATGGAACAAATATCCGTCTGTCTTCCAAGAAAATCGGTCTTCGTACAGATGCTTCCGGAAAATTTGAAAAAGGTCTTGATCCAAATAATGCACAGGCTGCTATTGACAGAGCTTGTCAGCTTATGGAAGAGCTTGGAGCAGGAGAAGTAGTAGGCGGAATGGTAGATGTGTGCAGCGAGACAAGAGAACCGGTGCGCGTTCCGTTTGAGCCGGAAAGAATCAATGCACTTCTTGGAACAGAGCTTACAAAAGAAGAGATGCTTGGTTATCTTGCCCGTGTAGAGCTTTCATACGATGAAAATACAAATGAAATTGTAGCGCCTACCTTCCGTCAGGATATTCACTGTATGGCGGATGTGGCAGAGGAAGTCGTAAGATTTTATGGATATGACAAAGTTCCGACTACCCTTCCTACAGGTGAGGCAACAACTGGTAAACTTCCGTTTAAACTTCGTATTGAGCAGATTGCAAGAGATATGGCAGAATATTGCGGTTTCTCTGAGGGAATGACATATTCCTTTGAAAGCCCGAAGGTGTTTGACAGGCTTTTGATTCCAGAGGGGGATGCTCTTCGAAATGTAATTACCATCAGCAATCCTCTTGGAGAGGACTACAGCATTATGCGTACCACAACTATAAACGGTATGCTGACATCTCTTGCGACAAACTACAACAGAAGAAATAAAGACGTCCGTCTCTACGAGCTTGGAAATGTGTATCTTCCGAAATCTCTTCCGCTTACAGAGCTTCCGGAGGAGCGAATGCACTTTACTCTGGGAATGTACGGAGCAGGCGATTTCTTTGATATGAAGGGCGTATGTGAGGAATTTTTCGAAAAAATCGGAATGAAAGAGCGTGTGACATACGATCCGAATGCAGGAAAAACATATCTTCACCCGGGAAGACAGGCAAATATGTGCTATGGCGGTAAGGTAATTGGATACCTAGGAGAAGTACATCCTGCTGTTGCGGATAATTACGGAATCGGTGATAAAGCATATATTGCAGTGATTGATATTCTTGCTGTTCTGGAATTTGCAGGCTTTGCTCACAAGTTCACGGGTATTGCAAAATATCCGGCTGTGACACGTGACTTGAGTCTTGTTGTTCCAAGAGAAGTGCTCGCAGGTCAGATTGAGGAAGTGCTTGAGCAGAGAGGCGGAAAGATTCTGGAAAGTTATGAGCTTTTCGATATTTATGAAGGAAGCCAGATTAAAGAAGGCTATAAATCTATGGCTTACTCCGTTGTCTTCCGTAACCATGATAAGACTCTTGAGGAAAGTGAGATTAATGCAGTGATGAATAAAATCTTAAATGGTCTTACAGGTCTTGGAATCGAGCTGAGAAGCTGATGTTGCTTTATGTAGTGCGCCACGGAGTGACTGCGTGGAATCGTCTTCGAAAAGTGCAGGGAAGGGCGGATATTCCTCTTGCAGAGGAGGGAGTCCGTCTTGCAGAAAAAACAGGGGAAGCCTTACAGAATGTTCCCTTTGACCTCTGTTTTTCCAGTCCTTTAAAAAGAGCAGTGCAGACGGCGGAGTGTATTCTGGGAGACAGAAAAATTCCTGTGATAACAGACGAGAGGATTCAGGAAATTGATTTCGGAGCTCTGGAGGGCACACAGTTTAAAGATGAGGCAGGAAATATTTCCAATAAGCAGATGGAAATATTTTTTCACCGTCCTCTGGAATACAAACGTCCGGAAAACGGGGAAAATATAGAAGATATTTTAAAGCGGACAGAGGCCTTCTGGAAGGATATTACAGGGAGGGAAGAGCTTTCTGACAAAACAGTTCTTATTTCTTCTCACGGCTGTGCAGTGCGGGCACTTTTGCAGAATGTATATTGTGATAAAGAAAATTTCTGGCACGGAAAGGTTCCGCCCAACTGTAGTGTGAACATTGTAGAAGTAAAGGACGGAAAAGCAAAATTTCTTCAGGAAGATAAAGTATATTAAAACAACTGCGGTGGTCAGAATCTGACTGCCGCAGTTATTTTAAATAAGGATATGTCACACAATTGACATATTATAGAAATCAGGTATAGGTTTTAATAATTTCTTCGGCAATGACTCGTTTTGTAATACAGCGATTCATTGCCTGCTTTTCTATATAATGATGAGCGTCAGGTTCACTCATGGAGAGTTCGGTGATCAAAAACCATTTTGCTTTGTTGACTAAACGGATTTCGAGCATTTTTTCTTCAATGGACAGTGTTTTTTTCTCTAATTGTCTAAGTCTTTCTCTGGCGCTTTCCATCCAGTTAAGCGCGTACAGCATAGTCGGTTTTGAGACGGGCTTTGACAGAGTAAAGATGCCATATTCAACAACTTTATCGTGGACATCAGCATGAATATCATTTTTTAATAAAAGCAGCACGGCAGATGATTTTGCGGTGCATGTATCAATAGCAAAACGAATACCTGCATCATCATATAGAGGTGAGTTGATAATAATAAAATCAAAAGTTTTTTCAGCCAGTATTCGTTTGGCGGCACTGATGCTTGTAACATTGTGAACGGGACGGTATCTCGTTTCAGAAACCAGGTCAGTCAAGGCAGAGGTGAAACTATCTGTTGCGGACACGATGAGTATGCTGTAAAATCGTTCTTTTAAACTCATTTGCCCCCCTCCTTCCTCATTAGTTAACTATTTATTGCCATAAATATTTAATATGGCATCTGGTATATGCTCTTTTACAAACGGACTGTTTGCGGCGAAAGCATATGCGGATTTGAAATCACAGGGAAGTTGTCTGAATTTTGCCAGGGTGGCAGCATCAGCTTTATACAAGTTTATATTAGAAGGGGGTGGGAGCTCCACTTTATTTTGAATGCCGTCCATAATTGCATAAATCAACAAGGCAAAAGCCAGGTATGCATTTGAAGATGGGTCCGGAGAACGCAGTTCTACACGTTGATATATGCCGACGGCAGCAGGAACCCGGATAAGCTGTGATCGGTTTTCTTCTGACCAGGAAATATATTTTGGAGCTTTATTACTGCCAAGGCGCTGATAAGAATTTTCTGATGGATTTAAAAATACAGTCATATCTGAAATTTTATCCAGAATAGAAGAAATTACATAATCCATATAGTTTTTATTATCAGATGCTTTTACAGAAATATTGATGTGAAATCCGTTTCCCGGTTTGTCTTTCAGAGGTTTTGGACTGAAATCAGCGAAAAGACCGTTACGCCCGGCAACAGTTTTTACAACAGTTTGGAATGTCATGGCATTATCGGCAGCAGTCAGTGGATCGGAATAGCGAAAATCAATTTCGTTTTGTCCGGGTCCTTCTTCGTGATGAGAGCTCTCAGGCTGTATTCCCATTTGTTCCAGAGTCAGGCATATCTCGCGGCGAATATTCTCTCCCCGGTCTTCCGGGGCAATATCCATATAGCCTGCGTTATCATAGGGGGCTCTGGTGGGCTTTCCATTATCATCAAGGGTAAAAAGGTAAAATTCCTGTTCTGCACCAAAGAAGAATCGGAATCCTGAATTCCCGGCATCCTGAATTGCTTTTTTTAAAATTGAGCGGGTATCACATTCAAATATTTTTCCATCAGGATAAGTGATGTCGCAAAACATCCGTACTACACTGCCATGCTCCGGTCTCCACGGCAGAGGCATAAGTGTGTCTGCATCCGGGTGGAGAAAAAGATCAGAATGTTCTTCATCACTGAAGCCGGCTATGGCAGATGCATCAATGGCGATTCCGAATTCAAAAGCACGCGGAAGCTCATCAGGCATGATGGATATATTTTTTTGTTTGCCAAATACATCACAAAAGGCAAGACGGATGAATTTTACATCTTCTTCCCGAACATATTGCATTACCTCTTCTTTAGAATACTTCATAAGTCTACCTACTTTCCTTTAATTTGCTACATACATCTGCTTATAAGGATTTTTACTGTCCGGTGTAATGACTGTAAAAGGAGCAGATAAAAGTTCTTCCATAGAGTATCCGAAGTCAGCGCAGTATTCAGACAGATATTCGCGGATTTCATCTAAATCCTCCGGGGCTGCATGTCTTGCAGTTACCTGCTCAGGAAAACGGATATTTTCACATTTGCCACGCAGATACATTTTACCGCCGTGCATTCCGGTACACGGGAAATTACCTACAATCTGTCTGTTATTTTCGTGAAATCCAAGGACGATAATAGTTCCACCGGCCTGATATTCGCCAAGAAAGCTTCCGGCACAACCACCGATAATCATAACAGGACTTTTTTCTTTATATGCTTTCATATGAATCCCGGCACGGTAGCCTGCATTGCCCAGTATGTAGATTTTTCCGCCGCGCATGGCATATCCGGCAGCGTCACCGATGTTGCCGTAGATCAGGATTTTTCCCTCATTCATGGTGTCTCCTACTGCGTCCTGAGCATTAGATTTTACGGTAATAGTTGCATTGTTTAAATATGCGCCCAGTGCGTTTCCGGGAATTCCATTGACAGTAATATTTTTATCAGACATACCGGCAGCAATAAACCTCTGGCCGCAGCAGCCTTCAATAATACAATCATCGTCTGTTCTGCGCAGTGCCTCATTCAGAACTCTGTAATTTAAGTTTGCAGCATTAATGATTCTCATATTATACCACACCTCCGAATCGTTGTTTTAACTTTTTCAGCATTCCCCTGCATGGGAGATACCAAGTATTTCAAGTTCTTTTTCTGTTAATCCGATGCCGCGCAGCATCAGACGGTTTCCACGTAAAGCTTCTATGGAGTTAATTCCCATACCGCCCATTAATTCTTTGATTTCATAATTCCATGCGTTCATCAGATTTATGAGACGCTGACTTCCTGTTTCCGGATTCAGTCTTTTTACAAGCTCAGGACGCTGCGTTGCGATTCCCCAGTTACATTTGCCGCTTTGGCAGGTGCGGCAGAGATGGCAGCCTAAGGCAAGAAGAGCGGCGGTGGCGATATAACAGGCGTCTGCACCAAGAGCAATGGCTTTTATTACGTCGGCAGAATTTCGGATACTGCCTCCTACAACAATAGAAACGTTATTCCGGATTCCCTCGTCGCGAAGACGCTGATCAACTGCGGCTAAAGCAATTTCAACAGGAATGCCTACATTGTCCCGGATTCTGGTGGGAGCTGCGCCTGTGCCACCCCGAAATCCGTCGATAGCGATAATGTCTGCACCGCTTCTGGCAATTCCGCTGGCTATAGCCGCAATGTTGTGGACAGCAGCTACTTTTACAATAACCGGTTTTTTATATTCGGTTGCTTCTTTCAAAGAGTAGACGAGCTGTCTCAAATCTTCAATAGAATAAATATCATGGTGAGGTGCTGGTGAGATGGCATCAGAGCCTTCGGGAATCATTCTGGTGCGTGATACGTCTCCTATAATTTTTGTTCCGGGAAGATGTCCTCCAATTCCCGGTTTCGCTCCCTGGCCCATTTTGATTTCAATACCGGCTCCTGCTTTTAAATACTTTTCATGGACACCAAAACGTCCGGATGCTACCTGAACGATTGTATTTTCACCATAACAATAAAAATCTTCATGAAGTCCGCCTTCTCCGGTATTATAAAGAATGCCCAGTTCTTTAGCAGCAAGTGCAAGAGATTTATGCGCATTATAGCTGATGGAGCCATAACTCATAGCCGAGAACATTACCGGCATAGACAGTTCCAACTGGGGAGGAAGCTCGCAGTCCAAAGTTCCGTCAGGAAGACGGCGTATCTTCTCAGACTTTTTTCCAAGATAAACTTTGGTTTCCATAGGTTCTCTCAAAGGGTCGATAGGAGGGTTGGTTACCTGAGAGGCATTGATTAAGATGCGGTCCCAGTAAACCGGAAGAGGATTGGGATTTCCCATAGAAGAAAGCAAAACACCACCGCTGTTGGCCTGTTTGTAGATTTCCTTCATAGTAGTTTCTGACCAGTTGGCATTTTCGCGGAAAGAGCAGTCGCTTTTTACTATTTTTAAGGCTCTTGTAGGGCAGAAGGAAACACATCGGTGGCAGTTGACGCATTTGCTTTCGTTACAGTCCATTTGCTTTGTTTCAATATTGTAAAAGTGCACTCCATTCGCACATTGCTGCTGGCAGATACGACAGGAAATGCATCGGCTTTCATTGCGGATTACTTCAAATTCAGGATAGATAAATTCAATGCTCATAATAAAACACCTTCCTTTACTTTTACAATAACAGGCTCTCCGCCAGAAGGAGCCCAGATATTTTCAGCATCCGGCGCCATAGCGCGGATGGCTGTTTCTTCACTTGCAATATAGACAATATCATTTTTTTCGCCTACAACCATAGAGCGGAGCTTCAGACGGTCGTTAAGTGCCATTAATCCGCCATTAAAACCAAACACAATAGAGAAAGGTCCGGTGATTAAAAGACTCGGAAACATAGTCCTTAAGAAGGTATGCTTTTTTTGATCTTCAAGCTCATTTTTTGATGCAATAGTACTCCAAAAGGGAGCGGCGATTACACTGGCAGCCTCCTCAAGAGTAAGTCCCTGTCTGCGAAGAAGATAGTCCAGAACATAAGTAATAACTTCCGTATCGGTTTGAAGAGTACATTTGTAACCAAACATTTCTATGAATCGTCGGTTGGCGTCGTAGGAGGAAATTTCTCCGTTATGGACAACAGAGGCATCCAGAAGAGTGAAAGGGTGAGCACCGCCCCACCAGCCCGGTGTATTAGTAGGGTAACGACCGTGTGCAGTCCAGGAATATCCTTTGTATTCATCTAATTTATAAAAAACACCGATGTCTTCAGGATAGCCTACTGCTTTGAATGTACCCATATTTTTTCCGCTGGAAAAGATATAAGCGCCATGAATTTCCGTATTGATTTTCATTACTGTGCGCACTACATATTCTTTTTCATCTAACTGCATAGATGTGAGAAGGGATTTTAATGGTGTTACAAAGTATCGCCAGATAATCGGCTCATCTGTGATTTCCGGCAATTTTCTTGTAGGGATAATTTCTGACTGTACGATTTCGAAGCGCTCTTTTAAAAATGCTTCACATTCTTTTCGGGTAGTTCTGCTATCAAAAAATATATGAAATGCATAAAAGTCTTTATAATCCGGATAAATTCCATAACCGGCAAAGCCGCCTCCCAGACCATTGGAGCGGTCATGCATGGGCTTCATGGCATTTACGATAGTGTCCCCGGACATTTGCCTTCCTTCTCTGGAAATCATAGCTGCAATGGCACAGCCGGAAGGAATACGTACCTGACCTTCTATTTTCATTTTCTGTTACCTTCCTTTCTTTTTGTATAAAAAATAAAGGCGTCCATTTTAAAAGCAGAAAATCCCCGCTTTTTAAATGAACGCCTTTGCTCATACGTATATTTATACAACGATTCCGGAGATTTGTCAATTACAATTTACTGCCTCTTTCATAGTTCTGACATAAGCCCCAATGTGGGAAGGAGCTTCCCTGCCATACTGCTCGAGAAGCTTGACAATGGCAGAACCAACAATGACGCCGTCAAAGATGGATGCCATTTGCCGGGCCTGAGCCGGGGTGGAGATACCGAATCCAACAGCACAGGGAAGCTCTGTATTTTTCCGTACTTCTTCCAGAATCAGATTCAGATCCGTATTGATTTCTTTTCGTATTCCGGTAACACCAAGACTGGAGATAATATAGAGGAAACCTTCTGCTTCTCCGGCAATCATAGCAATCCGTTCTCTCGAAGTAGGAGCAATCAAAGAAATCAGATTAACATCATATTCCCGACATGCAGGAAGAAATTCTTCTTTTTCTTCAAAAGGAAGATCGGGAAGGATCAGACCATCAATTCCAATATCAGAACATGTCTGTAAAAAACGGCGGGTACCGTAAGAAAAAATTACATTGGCATAAGTCATAAAAACCAACGGAATGTGCACATTTTTTCTGAGTTCTTTTACAAATGAGAATATTTTATCTGTGGTGATTCCGCCCTTTAAAGCTCTTAAATTTGCACGTTGTATCACAGGACCTTCAGCGGTGGGGTCAGAAAAAGGAATTCCGAGTTCAATCAGGTCTGCTCCGTTTTCCTGGGCAGCAAGCACAGCCGCTTTTGTAGTTTCCAGATCCGGGTCACCGCAGGTGATAAAAGCAATAAAAGCTTTCCCGTTTTGAAATGCATTTTTTATATTACTCATGAAGCTCCTCCCCTCTGTAGCGTGCTATAGCAGCACAGTCTTTGTCTCCGCGTCCGGAGATTGTAATAACAAGTATCTGGTCTTTTCTCATAGCAGGCGCAAGCTTGATGGCATGAGAAACGGCATGGGCAGATTCAATAGCCGGGATAATGCCTTCTGTTTTCGCCAGGTATTCAAAGGCACATATGGCTTCTTCATCTGTGACAGGAACATACTGGGCACGTCCTGTGTCGTAAAGATGGGCGTGCTCGGGTCCTATACCGGGATAATCAAGTCCTGCGGAAATCGAATATACGGGAGCAATCTGTCCATATTGATTCTGACAGAAGTATGATTTCATTCCATGAAAAATACCGGGTTTTCCGGTGGCGATAGTGGCTGCTGTTTCTTTGGTGCTGACACCTCTTCCAGCAGCTTCGCAGCCTATTAAACGGACGCTGTTGTCTTCAATAAAATGGTAAAAACTGCCAATGGCATTGGAACCGCCGCCTACACATGCAACAACGGCATCAGGAAGCCTTCCCTCTTTTTCTAAAATCTGTTCTTTGATTTCTTTTGAAATTACAGCCTGAAAGTCCCGTACAATGGTAGGAAAAGGGTGCGGTCCCATGACAGAGCCAAGACAGTAGTGAGTATCGGAAATGCGTGAAGTCCATTCCCGCATAGCTTCTGAAACGGCGTCTTTTAAAGTGGCAGTACCGCTTTTTACCGGAACGACTTCCGCTCCTAAAAGTCGCATACGATAAACATTTAATGCCTGACGGATAGTGTCTTCCTCCCCCATAAATATTTTGCATTCCATTCCAAACAGCGCGGCTGCAGTCGCGGTAGCCACTCCGTGCTGACCGGCTCCGGTCTCTGCAATCAGCCTTGTTTTTCCCATTTTCTTTGCCAGCAGAGCCTGTCCCAACACATTGTTGATTTTATGAGCTCCTGTATGGTTTAAATCTTCACGCTTTAAATAAATTTTAGCTCCGCCAAGATCGTTAGTCATTTTTTCGGCATAATAAAGTCGGGAAGGTCTTCCTGCATATTCTTGAAACAGCCGACTCAGTTCTCTGGTAAAATCGGGATCCTGCCTGTAAAAGTCATAGGATTTTTCTAATTCAATTACGGCATTCATCAGAGTTTCCGGGATATACTGTCCCCCGTGAATACCAAAACGTCCTCTTGCGTTTGTCATACTTTATATTCCTTTCTTACGGCAGCTGCAAATGCCGCCATTTTTTCTTTGTCCTTTTTTCTGTTGGTTTCAATACCGGAACTTACGTCTACTCCATAGGGATGAAACTGTCTGATGGCATATGAGACATTTTGAGGATTCAGACCTCCGGCCAGAAAATAATCCTGACGGATATTACGCAGAAGATTCCAGTCAAAAGGAAGACCGGTACCGGTTCCGGAATCCAGAAGCAGAAAATCGGCAGCGCTGTCTGCTGCTTTGCGCAGGTCTTTATAGGTATGGATTTGAACAGCCTGTATAAGGGGTTTGTCCGTAAGTTTTCGAAGGGCATGGATATATTGAGAATCTTCCTGACCGTGAAGTTGTGCGGCATCAATAATTCCTTCTTCAAGAAGTCCGGCGATGGTTTCGGGCGTTTCATTTACGAAAACCCCCACTGCCTGAATTTGCGGTGAAAGCTGTTTTTTTAGTATTTTCGCTTTTTCGGGAGAGATATAGCGTATGCTTTTCGAGTAAAATACAAACCCTATATATTCCGGTTTCCACCGGTTTGCGGCTGCAATATCCTGAGGACGGGAAAGCCCGCAAAATTTGATTTTTGTCATAAATCACCTCTCAATTCCAGAAGCCGTCGTTTTTTGTCTCTGGCTTTCATTAAAGCTTCACCAATTAAGACAGCGTCTGCACCGATTTTTCGGAGAGCTTTTACATCTTCTGTGTTGCGGATGCCGCTTTCTGAAACAAAGAGAATGTTTTTTGGAATCTGTTTTCTCAGTCTGCGGCTGTTTTCCGTGTCAATAGAAAAGTCATGCAGATTTCGATTATTAATGCCAAGAATAGTTGCTCCGGCGCAGAGAGCTTTTTCTACTTCTGCTTCATTGTGTGCTTCTACCAGGACGGAAAGTCCCAGTGTTTCGGAAATTTCCAGGTATTCCCGGATCTGTTTCTGAGATAAAAGAGAGCAAATCAAAAGGATTGCTGATGCACCCAGGATTTTAGATTCATAAATCATATATTCGTCTACGATAAAATCTTTTCTAAGACAGGGAATGTGTACATATTCCGAGATTTCTTTCAGATAGAGGCTGTTTCCCAAAAACCATTTTGGTTCTGTGAGAACGGAAATAGCGTCTGCTCCGGCTTTTTCATAGTTTTCGGCAATCTTAAGATACGGAAAATCATGTGAGATCACTCCTCTGGACGGGGAGGCTTTTTTGCATTCACAAATAAAGGAAAGCTCTGTTTTTTTTAATGATGCTTCAAATGGAAAAGTTCCTTTTGGCAGAGAAAGTGCCATTTGCCGCAGATTGGAAAGGGGCAGCTGCTTTTTTGCCAGACGGGTGCGCTCCACAGCATGAGACGCTAATTGTTCTAAAATGCTCATGACGTTACCTCCTGATTACTGATTTGAATAAAGTTCTGAAGTACAGCAGATGCCTTTCCGGAATCAATCAGCTGTTCTGCCAATTGTATTCCTTCATTTAAAGAGTGGACCTTTTCTCCGATATACAGTGCCGCACCTGCGTTTAATAATACTGCATTCCTTTTCGGACCTTTTTCACCGTTTAAAATAGATAGAGTAATTGCCGCGTTTTCTTCCGGGGTTCCGCCCTTTAATTCATCTTTGGTACACCGATGGAATCCAAAAACCTCCGGTGTGATTACAGAAGTTTTAAACCAGCCGTCACGGATTTCGCAGATAGTGGTTGGAGCACTCATGGAAATTTCATCAAGTTTGTCCTGACCATATACCACCATACCTCGTTTTACCCCAAGGTTGATTAAGACCTGGGCGAGCGGCTCTACAAGATATTCGTCATATACGCCGAGAAGCTGCATAGAAGGCACAGCGGGGTTTGTCAGTGGTCCCAGAATATTAAATACAGTTCGAAATCCCAGTTCTTTGCGGATTGCGCCCACATATTTCATAGATGTATGGTACTTTTGTGCAAAGAAGAAGCATATGCCAACCTTTTTTAAAAGCTCAATACACTTTTCAGGAGTCTGATGAATATTTACGCCTAGAGCTTCCAGACAGTCTGCCGTGCCGCACCTGGAGGAAGCCGCCCGGTTTCCGTGTTTGGCTACTTTCATGCCGCCTGCTGCCGCTACAATGGCTGATGTAGTAGAGATATTAAAGCTGCGCGCATTGTCGCCTCCTGTCCCTACAATTTCAAATACATCCATACCGGTTTTTACTTTTACGGAGTGAGCTCTCATGGCAGCTGCGCACCCGGCGATTTCATCGGTGGTTTCTGCCCGGGCACTTTTTGTAGATAATGAGGCGAGAAAAGCAGCATTTTGTGTAGGAGTTGTTTTTCCGCTCATGATTTCGTTCATCACCTGGTAAGCTTCATCGTAGGTCAGATCCTCTTTATTTACAATTTTTACAATCGCTTCTTTTATCATGGTTATATCTCCTTTACAAAATTTTTTATCATGGTTTTTCCTTCTTCAGTAATTACAGATTCCGGGTGAAATTGTAAGCCAAAGACAGGATATTCCCGGTGCTGTACACCCATAATCTCGCCGTCCGCAGTGCGGGCAGTTACCTTTAGGGAATCAGGAAGCGTATCCGCATCGGCAGCAAGAGAGTGGTATCTTCCAACAAGACTTTTATGTTTGCAGCCTCGAAACAGGGGGCAGGAGAGATCAAGGATGATTTCAGACTGTTTTCCGTGCATAAGTTGTGAGGCATATGTGATGGAGGCTCCAAATGCATGGCAGATAGCCTGATGTCCTAGGCATACTCCGAGAACAGGGATTTCTTTTCCAAATGTCTTTACTACGTCAACGATGATTCCTGCATTTTCCGGACGCCCGGGACCAGGTGACAGGACGATTTTATCAGGCTTTTTTTCATGGATTTCTTCCAATGTGATTTCGTCATTTCGAACGACCAGAATATCAGGTTCCCATTCGCCGAGAAACTGATAAAGATTATAGGAAAAGCTGTCATAATTATCAATCAGTAAAATCATAAATCCTCCTCCTGTGCCAGCTCTAAAGCTCGCAGGGAAGCTCTGGCTTTGTTAAGGCACTCTTCGTATTCTTTCTCCGGTACAGAATCAGCTACAATCCCGGCTCCGCTTCTGACGTATACATAATCATTTTTCTTGTAGGCAATACGAATGGCAATGCAGGTATCCATATTGCCGGTAAAATCAATGTAGCCGACGGCGCCGCCATAAATTCCCCGTTTGTTGTCCTCCAGCTTTCGAATGAGCTGACAGGCTCTGATTTTTGGGGCGCCGGATAATGTTCCAGCCGGCAGGACAGCAGTAATGGCATCTAAGGCATCTTTTCTTTCTGCGATTTCACTGCGGACTGTAGAGCCAATATGCATTACATGAGAGAACCGTTGAATGGAATGAAAATTTTCTACTTTGACGCTTCCAATCTTGCTGATTTTTCCAAGATCATTTCTTCCAAGATCAACCAGCATATTGTGTTCGGCCAGTTCTTTTTCATCTGAAAGAAGTTCCGACTCCAGCTCTTTATCCTTTTGTTCTGTGGTGCCCCTTGGTCTTGTTCCTGCGAGAGGAAAAGTATGGAGAATACCGTTTTCCAGCTTGACAAGCGTTTCAGGGGACGCACCTGCTGCCTCTATATCTGTACCGCAGAAGTAGAACATATAAGGAGAAGGGTTGATTGTACGCAGAAGGCGGTAGGTGTTTAAAAGGCTTCCTGTAAAAGGGGCGCGAAAACAGTTAGAGAGGACAATCTGAAAAATATCTCCTTCTTTGATATATTGTTTTGCTTTCTCAACCATAGAACAAAATTGCTTTTTGTCAAAAAGAGGAAGTGCCTTGTCGAGCATTTTTCCACCGGATTCTTCCTTTTTTTCTCCTTCCTTCAATAGATGAATAAGATGCTTCAGCTCTAACAAAGCTTTGTGATACCCGGTTTCCGGCTCTTTCAGGTTCATATTCACGATTAGAATAAGTTTTTGCCGGAAATGATCAAAGGCAATAACCTTATCAAACAGCATCAGATCAATATCATGAAAGTCCTGTTCAGATTCTTCATGTTTCTGTATGGAAGGCTCCGTATACCTGAAATAATCGTAAGAAAAATATCCTACGAGACCACCGGTAAAGGGTGGGAGATGGGGGGATCCCGGACTTTTCCAGTCCGCCAGAACCTGACGGATATATTTAGACGGATTTTTGGTTTGAATTTTAACAGAACCAATTGTCATTTCTTCGTTTCGGCAGGTGATTTCCAGTTTCGGGTCAAACCCAAGAAAGGTATAGCGACCCCATTTGTCCTGCGGAGCAGCAGATTCCAGAAGATAGCAGTGGGAAGAAACGTGTTTCAGGATTTTCATGGCTTCCAGAGGGGTAGTAAAATCCGAGAGAATTTCGCAGCTCACAGGAAGAACCTGATAAATTCCTTTTGCAGCTATACTTTGTACTTCCTTCAGGGTTGGCATGATGTTCATAGCATTGTCCTCCTAATTATGAGAAAATATCAGCAGTGCCTCTGTCTGAAGCGAAATAAAAAACGCCCCAGACAGAATTATAAAATCTGTCAAGGACGAATAAAAAATCCGCGGTGCCACCTTGATTCACAGGCGATTGCCTGTGCTCTTAGCAGGATACTATCATATCCCCGGCAACTGACGTATGCCAACACGTTACAGAATACTGGGTATAAGAAAATCGTATACTTTTGACTGTACCCTCAGCGGTCCATTTGACAATTTGTTTCTTTCCCGTTCTCAGCATACCGGGCTCTCTGTACAGGCATCATTGCCGTTATCTCCGCTTCATCGGTTTATTGTATTAAATTGATTTGGATTATAGCATTGGAATAAAAGCTTGTCAACTAAAAAAAATAAAAAAAATGCATTTATAAAAAAACAAAAAAAATATTGACAAGATGGTTTCTGCGGTGTTATTATGCAGTGCATAAAGGCAAGGGCGTCTTTGAGAATATAATCTCAGAGACGCCTTTTCCATTGCTAAAATAAAGATATAGAAGAAGGCAAGGGCGTCTTTCATCCAGGTATATGGAAGATTCCCCTGCCTTTTTTTATGCGAAAGGAGTACTATTATGAAAAAAAATGATGTTTCAAAATACTTTGGCTGTATGGTTTTTGACGACAGGGTTATGAAAGCAAGATTGTCGGCAAAAGTATATCAGTCTTTAAGAAAAACGATTGATGAAGGCGTAAAACTGGACAGTAGTGTAGCGGACGTTGTGGCAGAAGAGATGAAAGAATGGGCCGTATCAAAAGGCGCAACACATTATACACACTGGTTTCAGCCATTGACCGGGATTACGGCAGAAAAACATGACAGCTTTATTTCTCCTTCTCCAAATGGCGGAGTAATCATGGAATTTTCCGGAAAAGAGCTGATTAAAGGGGAGCCGGATGCATCTTCCTTTCCTTCCGGGGGGCTAAGAGCTACCTTCGAAGCAAGAGGATATACGGCGTGGGATCCTACTTCTTATGCATTTATTAAAGGGAAAACTTTATGCATTCCAACGGCCTTTTGTTCCTATGGCGGAGAAGCTCTTGATAAAAAAACACCTCTTCTTCGTTCTATGAAGGCACTGAATAAACAGGCACTTCGGATTTTACGTCTCTTTGGAAACAATAAAGTGTCCTATGTTACAACTTCTGTGGGACCGGAACAGGAATATTTCCTGATAACAAAAGAGATGTACGATCAAAGAAAAGATCTTCAGTTTACGGGCCGTACCTTATTTGGAGCGAGACCTCCTAAGGGACAGGAAATGGATGACCATTACTTTGGTGTAATCAAACCCAGGGTAGCCGCTTATATGGATGATTTAAATAAGGAACTCTGGAAACTTGGCATTTTTGCGAAAACACAGCACAATGAAGTGGCTCCGGCGCAGCATGAGCTGGCTCCTATTTATACAACAACCAACATTGCGACTGATCATAACCAGCTGACAATGGAAATGATGCAAAAAGTAGCTGCAAGGCATGGACTTGTCTGCCTTCTTCACGAAAAGCCATTTGCAGGAGTGAATGGAAGCGGAAAGCATAACAACTGGTCTATTTCCACAGACACAGGTGTAAATCTTCTGTCACCGGGAGAAACACCATATGAGAATGCTCAGTTTTTATTATTTTTGTGCGCAGTGATTAAAGCAGTAGATGATTATCAGGATCTTCTGAGACTGTCTGTAGCGACTGCCGGAAACGACCATCGTCTTGGTGCGAATGAAGCTCCGCCTGCTGTAGTGTCCATGTTCCTGGGAGATGAGCTGAACGGCGTATTAGAGGCAATTGAAAAAGATATTCCGTATGCAGGGGCAGAAAAAACACAAATGAAACTTGGTGTAGATGTACTTCCGAAATTTAACAGGGATACAACAGATAGAAATCGTACCTCGCCATTTGCTTTTACAGGAAATAAATTTGAATTCCGTATGTTGGGATCTTCCAACAGTATCGCGTGTGCCAACATGATGCTTAACAGTGCGGTAGCCGAGAGTCTGAAAATCTATGCAGACAGACTGGAAAGTGCAGAAGATTTTGGAGAAACACTTCATGCAATGATTCAAAAGACCATTAAAGATCATAAAAGGATTATTTTTAATGGCAATGGCTATGATGATAAATGGATAAAAGAGGCAACGGAAATAAGAGGGCTTCTGAATTATCCGACGACACCGGATTGTATGCCGCATCTATTGGATGAAAAAAACGTCAGAATGCTTACCTCACATAAGGTGTTCTCTAAGGCTGAACTGGAATCAAGATGCGAGATTATGTTGGAAAATTACTGCAAGACCATTGTAATAGAAGCAAATACTATGGTGGATATGGCAAAAAGAGAAATCATTCCGGCAGTAGAAGCCTATGTGATGGAATTGGCAAAGACAATTTCTTTAAAGAAGAGTGTAAATGAGACGTTGGCATGTCAGTATGAAAACAGCCTGATAAAGAGACTTTCTTCACTTACGGATCAGATGGCATTCCAGACAGATGCATTGGAAAATGCACTGATAAAAATTCAGGATGCGGAAGATATTGAAGAACAGGCTTGTGAGCTCAGGGATACTGTATTAACCAGAATGCAGGAACTGAGAATTGTCTGTGATGAAGCAGAAACTGTTACAGCAAAGAAGTATTGGCCATTCCCAACGTATGGGGATCTGCTGTTCAGTGTAAAATAAATTGAAAAAACAGGTACTGTTTACAGCGAGCATGGGATGGTGAGAGCCATACAGCAGATCTGAAAATGGAGGTAAAATGTATGTGTTCGATTATGGGATATTGTGGGGCGGGAGCCGATTTTGATAAATTCCGACAAGGCTTTGACAGAACTGTTTCCAGGGGACCGGACGACAGCCGGATTATCGATACGGGAAACGGTCTTTTAGGGTTTCACAGGCTGGCTATTATGGGCCTGACACCTTCCGGGATGCAGCCCTTCCGGCTGGACAGCAGCTATGTAGTCTGTAACGGAGAAATATATGGATTTGAGAAGATAAGAGAAGAGCTGTCCGACCGCTACACTTTTGAAAGTGATTCGGATTGTGAAATCCTTCTGCCTTTGTACAAAGAGTACGGTACGGATATGTTTGCCATGTTAGATGCTGAATTCGCATTAATTCTCTATGATGGTGAAAAGGGAGAATATATTGCGGCTAGAGATCCTATTGGAATTCGTCCTCTGTATTACGGATATGACGAAAAAGGTGTGATTCTGTTTGCCAGCGAAGGTAAAAATCTGGTAGGACTAACAGACAGAATCATGCCCTTTCCGCCTGGACATTATTATAAAGACGGCAGTTTTATCTGCTATCGTGATATTGCTGAAACAGAACAGGTATGTCATGATGATTTGGAAACGGTCTGCCGGAATATTCATGATTTATTGATTGCAGGAGTAAAAAAGCGTCTTGTAGCAGATGCCAGGGTAGGATTCCTTCTTTCAGGAGGACTGGATTCTTCTCTTGTATGTTCTATTGCTGCCAGAGAGAGTCATGAGCCTATCCGTACTTTTGCCATTGGCATGAGTAACGATGCCATCGACTTAAAATATGCCAGACAGACGGCAGACTATATAGGCAGCGAGCATACAGAAATTTATATGACACCAGATGAAGTTACAGATACTCTGGAAGAAGTGATTCAAATTCTGGGAACTTATGATATAACGACGATACGGGCATCAATAGGCATGTATCTTGTATGTAAGGCAATTCATGAGCAGACAGATATTCGTGTCCTTTTAACAGGTGAAATATCGGATGAATTATTTGGTTATAAATACACAGATTTTGCACCGGATGCGTGTGCCTTTCAAAAAGAATCACAGAAAAGAATCCGTGAACTGCATATGTATGATGTTCTGCGCGCAGACCGCTGTATTTCCGTAAATTCCCTGGAAGCAAGGGTTCCGTTTGGAGATTTGGATTTTGTAAAATATGTGATGTCCATAAATCCGGAATTGAAGCTGAATACGTATGGAAAAGGAAAATATCTTCTTCGTCATGGATTTGAAAAAGGTGCATATCTTCCGGATGAAATTCTCTGGAGAGAAAAAGCAGCGTTTTCAGATGCGGTAGGTCATTCTATGGTTGATTATCTGAAAGAATATGCAGAGCGCAGGTACAGTGATAAGGAGTTTGAAGAAAAATGTGAAACCTATACATATGCCCGGCCTTTTACGAAAGAGTCATTATTATACAGAGAAATTTTTGAAAAGTATTATCCGGGCCAGGCAGGGATGATTGTAGATTTCTGGATGCCGAATAAAGAATGGGAAGGGTGCAATGTAAATGATCCTTCAGCGAGAGTGCTTTCAAACTATGGCAGCAGTGGAAAATAAAAGAAGTTTTTGAAAAGAGTTTGATAAAAGCAGGAAAATTCAGAGAAGGAAGTTAAGAATCATGGCGAAATATATTTTTGTGACAGGCGGTGTGGTATCTGGTCTTGGAAAAGGAATTACAGCGGCTTCCCTTGGAAGACTTTTAAAAGCAAGGGGGCTGAAAGTTGCTGCACAGAAGTTAGATCCGTATATTAACGTAGACCCGGGGACTATGAGCCCATATCAGCATGGTGAAGTATTCGTGACAGAAGATGGTGCAGAAACAGATTTGGATCTGGGGCATTATGAGAGATTTATTGATGAAAATTTAAACAAATATTCAAACCTGACTACGGGAAAGGTTTACTGGAATGTATTGAATAAGGAACGAAGAGGAGAGTATCTTGGCTCTACAGTTCAGGTAATTCCTCATATTACAAACGAAATCAAAGAATTTGTGTACAATGTAGGGAAAAAGACAGACGCAGATATAGTGATAACGGAGATTGGCGGAACAATCGGCGATATTGAATCTCAGCCGTTTTTGGAGGCGGTACGCCAGATTTCTCTGGAAGTCGGTAAAGAGAACAGCTTATTTATTCATGTGACATTAGTTCCTTATCTAAGTGGCTCTGAAGAGCATAAATCAAAACCAACGCAGCATTCTGTCAAGGAACTTCGGGGAATGGGTGTGAGCCCTGATATTATCGTATTAAGAACGGATAAGCCTTTGGAAGAAGCTATATTCCGGAAAATATCACTTTTTTGTAATGTGAAGCCGGATTGTGTAATTGAAAACAGAACATTAAAAAATTTGTACGAAGCGCCATTGATGTTGGAAGAGTCCGGTTTTTCCGATGTCGTGTGCAGAGAACTTAATATAGAGGCATCCAAACCTGATCTGGAGGAATGGGAACAGATGGTAGATCATATTCAAAATCGCTCCGGGGAAGTGCACATCGGTCTTGTTGGAAAATATGTAAAGCTTCACGACGCATATCTTTCTGTGGCAGAAGCGCTGGACCATGCAGGGTATGAACGGGATACATTTGTAAAAATACACTGGATTGATTCAGAAAAGATTACAAAAGAGAATGCAAATGAGGTATTAAAAGATCTGGATGGAATTATTATCCCGGGAGGGTTTGGAAATCGCGGCATAGAGGGAATGATTCTGTCGGCAAAATATGCCCGCGAAAATCATATTCCTTATTTAGGTATCTGTCTTGGAATGCAGGTTGCTGTCATAGAATTTGCAAGAAATGTTGCGGGATTTAAAGATGCTCATTCCGGAGAATTTGATGAAACGTGTGCTGATAAAGTTATCGATTTTATTCCGGGACAGAGGGAGGAAAAAGATAAAGGCGGTACTCTGCGCCTGGGAAGTTATCCGTGCAGTATTAAATCAGGAACAAAAATGGCAGAATGTTACGGTGACATAATAATTTATGAGCGTCACCGCCATCGTTATGAGTTTAACAATGAGTATCGCGAGGTTCTGACAGAAGCCGGACTTGTGATTAGCGGAACTTCGCCTGATGGAAGACTGGTAGAAACGGTGGAACTTCATGAACAGCCGTTTTTTGTTGGCGTACAGTTCCATCCGGAATTTAAAAGCCGTCCGAATCAGCCGCATCCGTTGTTTAAAGAATTTATTGGTGCAGCGTTAAAAACGTCAAAACAAAATAAATAATGCAGAGGTGGGAATAATGTCTGTTCATGAAGAGTGCGGCGTGTTTGGGGTTGTGAGCACAAAAAAAGAAAATGTTGCGGAAATTGCTTATTATGGATTGTATGCCTTACAGCACAGAGGGCAGGAAAGCTGTGGGATAGTTGTGAATGACGATGGTGTGTTCTCTTCTTATAAGGAGCTTGGACTTATAAGCGAAGTGTTTTCAAAAGATACATTAGCCAGTTTATCTGAGGGAACTATGGCAGTAGGGCATGTAAGGTATGGGACGACCGGAGGAGCAACACGAGATAATTGCCAGCCGCTTGAGGTGAATCATCAGAAAGGAAAAATGGCACTGGCACATAATGGAAATTTAAGTAACGCTCTGGAACTTCGGGATAAATTGGAGTTATCCGGAGCAATTTTTCATACAACCAGTGATACAGAAACCATAGCCTACGTCATTACAAGAGAAAGACTGAGGACATTAAGTATAGAAGAAGCAGTAAGTAATGCAATGAATTTACTGGAAGGTGCGTATTCACTGATTTTGATGTCGTCGACGAAGATGATTGCAGCAAGAGATCCTTACGGGTTCAGACCGCTTTGTTATGGAAAACTGCCGGATGGAGGGTATGTGGCTGCATCTGAAAGCTGCGCGTTATTGTCGGTAGGGGCAGAACCTATCAGAGAACTGCTTCCGGGAGAAATTCTGGTATTCAGTCAAAATGGTGTAGAGTCAAGAAAAGAACATTGTGGAAAACGGAAGAAGAAAACATGTATTTTTGAATATATTTATTTTGCAAGACCGGATTCAGTCATAGATGGAGTATCTGTTCACAAATCGCGAGTGAGAGCCGGAGAGCTTCTGGCAGAGAGTTATCCGGCTGAGGCGGATGTTGTAATTGGAGTTCCTGACAGTGGAATGGATGCAGCGCTTGGCTACGCGAATAAATCAGGTATTCCTTACGGAATCGGATTGATTAAAAACAAATATATTGGAAGAACATTTATTGCGGCAAAGCAAAATGAACGTCTGGATAAAGTCAGGATAAAGCTTTCTCCTGTAAAAAGTGTGACAGAGGGAAAGAGGATTATTCTTGTAGATGATTCAATTGTGAGAGGAACGACAAGCAAGCGCATTGTGAAGCTTTTGCGCGATGCAGGAGCAAAGGAAATACATATGAGAATTTCGGCTCCTCCATTTCTGCATCCGTGCTATTATGGAACAGATATTGATTCGGAAGAAAATCTGATTGCCTGCCACCACAGCATGGCAGAAATTGCAGAGATTATAGGAGTGGATTCTTTGGGATATTTAGAGATAGATAAACTTGGCAAGCTGATTGACAGCGAAGGTTATTGTGCTGCCTGTTTTCACGGAAAATATCCGACAAAAATTCCGGCTGATTTACGAAAAGACCGTTTTGAGAGAAGATTATCTGAGAATGTAGAATATTAACTATGCAGGTGAGGAGAATACGATGATAAGACCAAATATGTATTACAATGAATTGAAAGATTCATATCTTTTTTATAATATTTCCCAGAAAACAAAGGCTTATGTTGAACAGTATCCGGGAGTAAAGCTTTTAAGAATGGGCATCGGAGACGTTTCGCTGCCGTTATGTGATGCCGTAATTAAGGCATTGCACGAGGCTGTAGACGATCAGGCTTCCAGAGACAGGTTTCATGGATATATGCCTGAGTGCGGAGCTCCGTTTTTGAGAGAAACAATTGCAGGATATTATAAAAAAAGAGGTGTTTTGTTATCCGCGGATGAGGTGTTTGTTTCAAGCGGGGCAAGTGATGAGCTTGGGGATATTTTAGATTTGTTTGAGCGTTCCTGTTCTGCTCTGGTGATTGAGCCGTCTTATCCGGCATATGTAGATGCAAATGTAATGGCGGGAAGAAGGATTGTACATCTCTCTTCATCAGAGGAAAACAGATTTTTGCCTGAACCAAAGGAAGAAGAGATGGCAGATTTAATATATATATGTTCTCCTAACAATCCCACGGGAGCAGTTTATTCCCGTGCACAGCTTCAAAAATGGGTGGATTTTGCTAATAGAAACGGTTCTGTAATCCTTTTCGATGCGGCATACGAAGCCTTTATTGAGGATGAGACGCTTCCGCACAGTATTTTTGAGCTGAAAGGAGCAAAAACATGTGCCATTGAAATATGCTCCCTTTCCAAGACAGCCGGTTTTACGGGGACAAGACTTGGATATACAATAATACCAAAAGAATTGAAACGTAATGGAATGAATTTTAATGAAATGTGGGTACGCAATCGTACTACAAAGACAAATGGTGTGTCGTACATAATTCAGAAAGGCGGAGCAGCTGTTTTTACAGAGGAAGGACAAAGACAGATTCATGAAAATATTCAGATTTATAAAAAAAATGCCAGAACATTGATGCATGCACTGGATCAGATTGGAATCTGGTATTGCGGAGGAAAAAATGCACCATATATCTGGATGAAGTGCCCGAACGGAATGGGAAGCTGGGAATTTTTTGATTATCTGCTACATGAAATTCAGGTTGTGGGAACACCCGGAGAAGGATTTGGAGCCTGTGGAGAGGGGTATTTCCGGTTTTCTACTTTCGGTTCACCGGAAGATACAAAAGAAGCGGCAGAAAGACTTATAAGGCTGTTTTCAAAATAATCAATGAGATAAAAAACTTCGAGATGTAGTGTACTCCTACTGTGAAGTGTATGTGAGGAGGAAGATTAAAATATCACAAAACCTTCACATATATTTTTAAGTTGGTTTTAAGTAATGCAGATATACTTAATCACGAGAAAAATAAACAGCTTCGCAAGGGAGGACGAAAAATGAAACGCAGGAATAAAAAGAAGACTGCAGTTGCAATTGTGGCAGTTGTAGCAGTTGCCGGTGCATCAGGCGGGATTTTTATGCGCTATCAAAATACAAAAGATGGAGAAATGAAAAAGGAGACGATAAATGTAACAGAGACACAGGCTAAGACAGACACAATATCCAATGAGATTGTGGGAACCGGAAACCTGGAAACAGGAGAAGCGGTATCAGTGAAGATTCCATCCGGTCTTACAATATCCAAGGTGACTGTAGAAAGTGGAGATTATGTGTCAAAAGGAGATGTATTGGCATATGTGGACACGGCTTCTGTTTTAAGTGCAATAGAAGAGGTTCAAAGTGAAATGGAGTCTTTAGACGAAGAAATTTATGAACTTCAGGAAGAAGAGACAGAAGAAGATGTTACAGTAAAGGTAGACGGGCGAATTAAAAAAATTTATATAGCAGAGGGCAGTGAAACATCAGACTGTATTCTGGAAAACGGAGCGCTGATGCTTGTGTCTACAGATGGTTTTCTTGCAGTAGACTTACAAGCGGTTTCAGAAGAGATAAAGGAAGGTGACACGGTAAATGCTGCACTTTCAGGAGGAAAAGAGGTAGAAGGAACCGTAGAAAGTGTGAACGGGACAGATTGTACAGTGACGATAACAGACAGCGGCGTGGGAATAGGCGAGACTGCTACTGTGACAAATGAATCGGGAACGGTAATCGGAACAGGCACCACGTACATTCACCAGCCGATTGAGATTACTGCAAATCCGGGAGTAGTATCAGAAATTTATGTATCGGAAGATGAGGCAGTGGAAAGCGGAGATGCACTTTTTACTATGGAAAAAAAGGAAAATTCAGAATATGTGGCTCTTTTAAACGAAAGAGAAGCATTATCAGATTCTCTGAAAGAATTACTGTCTCTTTCGGAAGACGGAAAAATTACAGCGGACATGGAAGGAACCGTTGAGGAAGTATACATTTCAAGTGAGGAAGAAGAAACAACTGAAAATGAGAGTGTTAATACAGCGCAGAACGAAACGGCAGTGCAGGCAGTAAATATGGCATATAAAAAGAGCGTATCCAATATGTCCGGAAGAAATAGCAATTCAAAAGGTTTGATTATGCTTTCTTCCGTAACATCTGAAAACGGCAGTATTCCAGAAGGAATTGCAGAAACAGAAACGCCGGAAGCGGAAACGCCGGAGACAGAAACGCCGGAAGCGGAAGCGCCGGAGACAGAAGCGCCGGAGACGGAAGCGCCGGAGATGGAAGTACCGGAGATGGAAGTACCGGAGACAGAAGCGCCGGAGACGGAAGTACCGGAGACAGATGTCGTTTTAAGTTTGAAAAATACATTTTCTGCAGTTCTCAGTGCGCCGGAAACAGGAGAGTCTGCACCGAAAGAAATTCAGGCATCTGATGGAAGCTACACAGGAAGTATTAAGTGGAATCCTGGTGATGAAGTATTTCAGGGAGGCGTGACATATCAGGCTCAGATAACACTGACGGCGCAGGAGGGATATGTTTTTGGGAATGACAGTATTTCCGGTGTTTCATCAGGTGTGATTTCCGGAATAAGTATTTCAGATAGCGGAAAATCGTTATCTTTTACAATAACATTTCCGGAAACAAAGGAACAGGAGAAAGATGCACAGACGAATCAGGAGACGGGCGGAGCAATTTCAGAAAGCGGCAGTCCTGGAACTTCTGCCGGCGGGAACACTTCTTCAGGAGGCGGTGGTTCTGCCGGCGGGAACACTTCTTCAGGAGATACTGCGGTTTCGGAGAATTCTGCAGAAGAAGAGAGTACGACAGATAACGAATATAGTACAGCCACAACTGCATTTACAATAGCGGGAAATGAAGAGATGATTCTGGCAATCAGTGTAGATGAGCTGGATATTAATTCAGTGGAGAAAGGTCAGCAGGCAGAGGTGACATTTGATGCGATTGAGGAAGAAACATTTGAAGGAACTGTGACAAAAGTTGGAACTTCTGCCAGTGCAAGCGGAGGTGTTGCAAAATATACGGTAGAAATTACAATTCCGGCATCAGAAGAAATGAAGGCGGGTATGAATGCCTCTGCAACAATTGTGATTGAAAAGAAGGAAAATATTATTACAATTCCTGTAAACGCGCTTCAGGAACGAGGGAATGAAGTGTTTGTTTACACAGAGAAAGATGAGGAAGGAAATCTTTCAGGAGAAAAGTCAGTAAGTACCGGTCTGTCTGATGGAAATATCGTGGAGATTACAGAGGGACTTTCAGAGGGCGATACGATATATTATCAGAAAGTTGGTGTGGACAATGCCACATCCGAAAATATGAAATTGCCGGGAGGAGACATGGGATTTCCAGGAGGAAATATGGACTCTTCAAATATGGAGTTCCCACGTGGGAATGGCGGAATGGGAGGCGGTTCCCCGGAAAGGCAGGGACAGAAATGATACAGCTTAAGGAAGTTTCAAAAATATATACGGTTGGAGAGGAACAGGTGTATGCTCTGAATCATGCCAGTATGACAATTAACGATGGGGAATTTGTGAGTATTATCGGACCATCAGGAAGCGGAAAATCTACAATGATGAATATCATCGGGTGTTTGGATACTGCTGACGAGGGAGAATACCTGTTGGATGGGATTGCTATTGAAAAATATTCTGAGCGTGAGCTTGCGGCTGTTCGAAATAAAAAGCTTGGTTTTATTTTTCAGAATTTTAATCTTCTGCCACGTCTGACAGCAGCGGAAAATGTAGAGCTTCCTCTTCTGTATCAGGGAATCCGGGCACCGGAAAGAAAAAAAAGAGTGGCAGAGGCAATGGAAAAAGTAGAGCTTTTGCATAGAATGCATCACAAACCTTCAGAGCTTTCCGGAGGTCAGCAGCAAAGAGTTGCCATTGCAAGAGCTCTTGTGACAAAACCTTCTCTTTTTCTTGCGGATGAACCCACGGGAAATCTGGATACAAAGACAGGAAGTGAAATTATGACGCTGTTTCATGAGCTGCACGAAAATGGAAACACAATTGTGTTGATTACTCATGATAATGGGGTGGCAGATGAAGCGCAGAGGAAAATTCGTATCAGAGATGGAAAGGTGGCGGAAGTGCAAATATGATTTTTCAGACTTTTAAAATGTCATGGGCTGCTGTCTGTGCGAATAAGCTACGGACTTTTTTGACAATGTCGGGAATCATTATAGGAGTGGTGGCTTTGATTGTGCTGGTATCTATTGCAGAGGGGGCTTCCTCTTCCGTATCGGAACAGATTTCCGGTATGGGCTCCAGCTACCTGACAGTGCGTATTACAGATGACAAGGAAAAACCACTGAGACTTTCGGAATTTTCAGAACTTTTGGATAATGATGAAATAGCGGCGGCAGCACCTGTTGGAAAAACAAGTGTAACGGCAAAAACAGGGTATACAAGTGGCTCTATGAGTATTACCGGTACAACAGGGAGCTATTTTGATATTATGAATCTTGCGTTTTCCGGTGGAAGATCCCTGAAAAAAACGGACTTGGATAACAATTCATTTGTAGTGGTTCTTACATCAGACACCGCAGTGGAATTGTTTGGAAGAGCAGATGCCGTAGGTGAAACATTATCTCTTGACGGAAAGAAATTTCTTGTAGTCGGAATTCTTTCCGGGGAAAATTCAACTCTTACTTCAGGTCAGAGCATTACACAAATTTCTTCTACAGATGATTCGGAAACAGGAACAATAACACTTGAGGGATATATTCCGTATTCTACGCTTACCCGCATGGCAGATAATGTGCTTGATATTACATGGTTTTATGCTTCTTCGAAAAATGAAGAAAATGCAGATGAGGCTGAAAAAGCGCTCCAAAACATCATGCTGGAGCGGTTTGAAGGAGATGAAGATGCTTTTTCCATACAGAATCAATCTGAGATTATGGAGGCTATGGATAATGTAGATAATACCATGTCTCTTATGATTGGAGGGATTGCGGCCATTTCTCTTCTGGTGGGAGGAATCGGGATTATGAACATTATGCTGGTTTCTGTTACAGAAAGAACACGGGAGATTGGAATTCGTAAGGCAATCGGGGCAGGACGGGGAGAAATTATGTTTCAATTTCTCCTGGAAGCTCTTTTTGTGAGTATTATGGGCTGTACGGCAGGAATTGCTGCGTCATATGGCGTATTGAAAATCATATCCGGAATAATGGGCGAATCAATGAGTTTTTCCATGAATTGGCAAGTAGCGTGGATTTCGGTAGGTTTTTCTCTTATCATCGGCGTTGTGTTTGGTCTTTATCCGGCAAGTAAAGCAGCAGGTAAAAAGCCTATTGAAGCATTGCGGTATTCAGGATAAGAGTTTATAATCATAGTAAAATGAAGAGGATGTGAGAAATATGCGACTTTTACTTGCGGAAGATGAAAAAGAACTTTCCAGAGCCCTGACAGCAATATTTATTCATGACAGATATTCTGTAGATGCAGTATACAATGGGGAGGACGCGTTAACTTATCTGGAAACGGAAAATTATGATGCGGTAATTTTAGATGTGATGATGCCGAAAATGGACGGCTTGACTGTGCTTCGTAAAATAAGAGAAAAAGGAAATAAGGTTCCGGTACTGATTTTAACGGCAAAATCAGAGATCGACGACAGGGTAAGAGGACTGGACTGCGGAGCTGATGATTATCTTACAAAGCCTTTTGCTGCAAAAGAACTGCTTGCGCGAATTCGGTCTATCACAAGAAGAAAAACAGAGCAGTATGGACAGAAGCTTTTACTTGGAAGAACTGCACTTGACAAAACTTCTTTTACTCTGGAAGCTCCGGGAGGGACGCACCGTCTGACGAACAGGGAGTATCAGATTATGGAAATGCTGATGCGTGATCCTGGCTGTGTGATTTCTACAGAGAGGTTTATGGAAAAAATATGGGGTTATGACAGCAAAGCAGAGATAAATGTCGTATGGGTATATCTTTCTAATCTCCGAAAAAAACTTTTGTCCATACAGGCAGACGTACAGATAAAAGCCGTGCGTAACCAGGGGTACTTTTTGGAGGAAATAAAATAATGCGTCAGATTCGCCGAAGGTTTATTCTGGTAGCAATGAGCTCTACTTTTATTGTGCTTTTTGCAATTATGAGTGTTATCTTTTTTGTGAATTACAGAAATCTGGAAG
>ERZ1108166.532-NODE-532-length-29246-cov-37.979960_pt1 | contig 29246 bp, 23 predicted proteins | sample MGYA00403702_ERZ1108166 | MGnify/ENA primary metagenome ERZ1108166 (study PRJEB35170, sample SAMEA104062401) | human gut metagenome | biome: human gut; feature: human-associated habitat; material: faeces | place: Denmark | collected 2012-05-01 ...
TCAGAACCATACTGATTACCTCCGCTTTATGCTTCACCAGTACATCCCGAAGAATTCCCTTTTCAATACAGATGTCCACCGCTTTCGTGACAGCGTGCCTCGGATCACTCGTTTTCTTACACTGGATCCTTACCGTATCTATAAAAATAGAATACTCTTTCAGCCGCTGGCATTTTTCCATAAGCGCAAGGTTATGTCCGTAATTGATATTCAGCATCACTGCGGTGCACTGCAGACAAGGCTGCCGATTATCGGATACAGATTCAAACGCATCCGTCAATTGAAGAATCGTCTCATCCGGTTGTTCTTTTGTGCCGTTATAGAACACAAAGTATTGAGGAATCGGCAGCTTTTTTAAAGAACTGCTGTATAAATTGATATTTTTCGTCTCAACGTATCCATCATATAACCTGGCGAGATAGATCAGTCCGCGCAATGGCATATTTGGATTATACGTGCTCTGATGTTCATAGAGATTCAGTGTCCCGCCGATCAGGAATGAAATATCATTTTTCATAGAGAGATAAACAGCGTCCTCCAGTGTATTCACTTCAAGATCATTCGGATTTTCATAGCAGGTATTATTCAATGCATTGTACAGGTCCAAAAGATCCCTCTTGTTATTGAAAACCAAGCGAAAAAGCCGATCCTTATATTTGTGATTCGGGACAGGGTGTTTCTGGTGATTTCTTTTTTTATTTTTTCTCATGTACTTTCCTCCATTATAAAAAACTTATTCTGTAGATGCAATCTTCTTATTCTTGTGTTAGGTTAAAAAATAACTGAAAATCTGGCGAAACGCCGGAAAACAGACAGCTTCTAAAAGACAGAAGCCAATGCTGTACAGACGACAGCTAAAAAGTAAATTTATTATATCTGTATTTGCGTACAATCGCAATGCGCATATTATACAAATTGAATATTCGGAAAATTCAAACAAAAAAGAATAATTTAAAAATTATTAAAGAAAAATATAAAAAATGTATTGAAAAATAAAAGGCGGAGTGGTATTATTAAGTCAATCCAAAAGAGATACAACAATCACACATCTCAAAAGGATATTTAACTAAAGAGCGATTCTTAATTTAGTAAGTAGTCGTTCTGTTAGATTAAAAATAAACGAACTAAGGAGGCAGAGGTCCAATGGACAGTATATCATCAGTTATATATCAATATGTTAGTGGTACGGTAGATGCAGGTTCCTGTAAAAGAGACCTTTACCACAATAGATAAGATCCAGTAAAAGCGAATGAAAAGATCAAATCGAAGAGATTGTAAAACTGGATGAAGATCAAAAAGATTCAACATCTACAGACGTATTGAATATAGATACCACACTTAGCCAAAGTTCCCGAACATGTGTAAAGAAACATGGATAAGGAATATCAGTTTTATATGAAGCACCCCCAGTTATAGAAAGAATAATCAAATAGGATGTTGGAATATCGTCAGATGATACTGCAGCAGCCGAAAGGTTATAGAGAGAATAACTGAAGAGAGGACTTTCATGATAGGATGATACCGATACCGAGTCGGATTTAGGTTATAGATATTGTTAAATTGAAGAACAGGAGGTTTCATATAAGCCAGTCTTAGTGGACAGACTGCTATATCAATTAACAAGTGTAAAGGTCTTACAGGAACAGAATCGAGATAGTTCCTTCGATTTATAAAATATGAAAAATTTAAATACAATATAAAATGCATCTTCAATGTCAATTGAGGGTGCATTTTTTTGACATTACGGGAGTCATATGGTAAACTAGAACAAACTAGGCAATGAAGAGAAATATACCTATAGGGTACAGACTAAGTATAATGAGGTGAGCATAGTGGACAAGTATGAATATAAGTTGAAGACAGAACAGATGCTAAAACTTATGGAAAACGGTGCATACAACAGAGCCGCTGAGATTGCTGACAGCATTGATTGGAAGCGTGTCAGAAATGTAAATATGCTGTTAAACGTCAGCAATATATATGAGAAGATCAGAGATTACCGTAAGAGTTTTGGAGTTCTGAGAGCTGCCTATCATAGAACAGAGGGGAGCAGAAAGATATTATATCGCTTGTGTACTCTTGCGATAAAGGTTGGAAATCTGGAAGAGGCGATCGACTATTATGATGAATACGTACAGGCTGCGCCAAAAGATCCCAATCAGTACATCTTAAGATACCGCCTGTTGAGAGCACGGAGAGCTCCGATCGAGCAGCAGATCCGTGCGTTGGAGCAGTTCAAAAAAGCAGAGTATGTCGAAGAGTGGGCATACGAGCTGGCCAAGAGATATGAAGAAGCCGGGATGACAGCCGAATGTCTGGAAGAGTGTGATGATCTGATTCTGTGGTTCAGCGAAGGTAAGTATGTATACAAGGCTATGGAGCTGAAGATGCGATACAAGCCATTGACTCCGCTTCAGCAGGAAAAGTATGACAGAAGGCTGGAAGAAGCAGAAAAATCTTCAGAAAGAGAAGCGGAAAAACTGATTGATCTGGGCAGAATAAAAGCTGAGGAAGAAGAAAAGCGGAGAAGAGAGCAGGAAGAAGCTGCTCGCTATACAGAGGATATGCTGGAACGTTCAGAGCAGATCGCAGAGTCGGAGAATGCCGAACTCAGTGAGGAGGAAGTGGCAGAGCAGCTGAAAAAAGCGGAGCCGTCGAAGAAGAAGCTGGGTGATACGATGAAGCTTGGCGAGGCACTTCAGAATCTTTTCCATACAGAAACAGAAGAAGCGCAGGAGCAGGAAGAGATTGAACTTTCAGAAGAGGATGCGGAAGAGTACGAAGAAGACATCGAAGAATTGGCAGAAGAGGACGCAGGACCGGTGGAAGGTGATGACGAGGAGAGTACAGGGGAAGATGATTGCTCAGATCTGGCAGAAGCGTTGGAAGAGATTGAGTCATTATCAGATCTGGAATTGCTGGATCAAGTGGCAGAGGAAGAAGTGATCGAAGAACCTGTAGAAGAGATCATTGAGGAGACGATCGAGACGAAAGTTAAGGAAGTTGACCTGAAAGAATTAGAAGAGCTGGCAGAACCGGAAACGGCAGATGCAGCAGATGTGGAAGTAATCGAGGAACCTGAAGTAGCAGAAGAGGCTGAGAAGGAAGATATGGAAAAAGAATCTATTAAATTAGAAGAAACAGAAATCAAAGAGGATGAGAGAATAGACGAGCCGGTTGACGATATACTTGATATTGATGATATTCTTGCTGAGTGGGAAGCCGCAGAGGGCGGTGATGAACCGGAGGAAGTTCCGGAAGTGAATGAAGAGGATGTAGAGCAGATCGAGCGCAAGCCAAAGAGCCCGATCTTATCCCCGGATATCCAGAGGATGATCGATGAGATCGAAGGTGTGATTCCGGAAGAAGAGAGTGAGGAGATTCCGGTACACACGAGCACTCCTGTTGCACCTCCTGAGAATAAGGAGGAAGCAACAGAAGAGCTTAGAATGGAATCAGAAGAGCTGACTCTGGATGTTGACAGTGCAGAAGATTATGAAGACCTTCTGACAGAAGATGCAGCAGAGGAGTTGGAAGAGGAATTTGAAGAAGAACTGGATTATGAGGACGATTACGAATCGATTGCAGCAGGACTGCAGGAAGAGTTCAAGCCGACGCTGAGTGATGAACCGGACGATCGTGAGATCCCGGATGAAGAGCCTGTTGAGTCGGATATTCTGAGTTCTACGACACCGCTGAGCAGAAAAGAGACAGCGAAGCTGATCGCTACAGGAAAGACCGCACCGCTTCCGATGGACGAGATCGCAGATGCATTGTCGATTTCTGATACCGGATTTTTGGTACACAGCAGATATGATCTGTCTGGACAGGGTGCAAGAAAAGCCGGGCTGACAGAAGAGCAGAAGAAGCTGTTCTCCTACTTTGTTCCGGTGCGCGGCATGAGCGAACAGCTGGTGGATGTTCTGGAGCAGGACCGCAATTGTACGAACAGAAGAGGTACATCCAATACAGGCAACCTGCTGATCGTCGGAAACAAAGGCAACGGAAAGACGGTTCTTGCGGTTGATGTGGTCAAAGCGATCCAGAAGCAGAGAAAGATCCGTCAGGGAAGAGTTGCAATCATCACCGGAGAAGCGCTGAATAAGAAGAAGATCAGTGATATCATTGCCAAGCTGTACGGCGGAGCGCTGATCATTGAAAAAGCAGGGAAATTAAGCGAAAGAACGGTTGCGAAGCTGAACAAGGCAATGGAAAAAGATACCGGAGAGATGCTGATCGTATTGGAAGAGCAGAGAAAGCCGCTGGATCGGGTTCTTTCTTCCAATAGAGAATTCAGAAAGAAATTTACAAGCAGATTGGAAGTGCCGATCTTTGTAAATGACGAGCTGGTTACATTCGGTCAGACGTATGCACAGGAGAATGGATACCGGATCGACGAGATGGGAATCCTGGCATTGTACAGCCGTATCGATGCACTGCAGAGAGAAGATCATGCAGTGACAGTTGCAGAAGTAAAAGATATCATGGATGAGGCGATGGCGCATTCCCAGAAGGTATCTGCAAAGAAACTTGTAAAACGGGTACTTGGAAAGAATACAGACGATGCAGACCGCATTATTTTGACAGAAAAAGACTTTAATATTTAAATGGAAAGTGGAGGAAAGAGATTTCTTCCACTTTTTTTGAAAATATATACAAAAAAATAAAAAAGAAGTCCTTGGAAGAATTAGAAAATTATATAAAAAACGAAAGAATGTGAGGAGATATTATTGCGCTTTTTATGTCAAACAGGTGAGGATTTGTTACATATTGTGTACTGTTATCAAAATTAGGAAATTATTGTATAAAAAGGCGTTATATGTTGAAAAACGTAGAGAAATGTAGTAGATTTAAATAGATAGACGATGCTTATGAAATTTTTATAAACATCAGGGATTGGGGATGGAAGAGGATAAGGATATTATCCAATGTTTGAAAATAAGTAACACTTAGGAGGAGAGTTTTGTGGGAAAGAGTTTGAATCAAGCAAAAGCAAATGCGGTTCGATACACGAAGAAGAAGGTGGAGCACTGGCAGGTTGTTTCCCTTGCGCTGGCCGGATACGATGCAATTTCTATTGTGATTGCATTTTTTCTGGCACTGTGGTTTCGGTTTGACTGCAGATATTCTATGATCCCAAAGGAATTTTTGGGAGCATACCTTAAATTTATTGGTATATATGTTATATTTTCGTTATTCGTATTTTGGCGTCTACGTCTGTACAACAGTATCTGGAGATTTGCAAGCTATAGTGAGTTAGTACGTATGATAGTTGCAACAGGTATTTCAAGTTTGTTTCATTGTACAGGTATGACGCTTTTTTCTGGCAGAATGCCGCTTTCGTATTATTTTTTCGGAACGGTGATCCAGTTTGGTATGACGCTGATGGTACGTTTTGCCTATCGTTTCGTTTTACTGGAGAGAAGTAAGCGGCGTAAAACGGAAGAGATCGCAAAAGCGAAGCGGGTACTTCTGATCGGGGGCGGAAAGGCCGGTCAGATCATCCTGCGGGATATCAAGACCGCAAAAGAGCTGAAGGATATTGTCTGCTGTATTATTGACGATAATCCGAATAAATGGGGAAGATACATCGAAGGTGTGCCGATCGTCGGCGGTCGGGACGATATCTTATCGTGTGTGGAACGCTATAAGATCGACAAGATCATTGTAGCAGTACCGAGTGCTACGGCAGAGGAAAAAAGAGATATTCTGAACATCTGTAAAGAGACGGGATGTGAGCTGAAAAACCTGCCGGGCGTGTATCAGTTCCTGACCGGAGAGGTCAAGGTGAGCGCTCTGCGGGATGTCGACGTGGAGGAGCTGCTGGGACGGGAGCCGATCAAAGTAAATATGGAAGAGATCCATGCGTTTATTCATGGCAAAAAGGTGATGGTGACCGGAGGAGGCGGAAGCATTGGATCCGGACTCTGTCGTCAGATCGCATCGTATCAGCCGAAACAGTTGATCGTGTTTGATATTTATGAAAACAATGCATATGATATTCAACAGGAATTGAAAAAGAAATATCCGGATCTGGATCTGGTGGTCCTGGTTGGTTCCATTCGGGATTCCAGAAGGATCAATGCGGTATTTGAGACGTATCGGCCAGAGGTGGTGTACCATGCAGCTGCTCATAAACATGTACCGCTGATGGAAGACAGCCCATGCGAATCCATCAAAAACAATGCGATCGGAACGTATAAGACGGCCTATGCGGCGATGATGAACGGCTGTCAGAGATTTGTTCTGATCAGCACGGATAAGGCGGTCAATCCGACGAATATTATGGGAGCGAGCAAGCGTCTGTGCGAGATGATCATCCAGTCCTTTGACCGTATGATCAAAGAGGGCACACCGGAAAAGCTGCCAATCCTGTATGCCCATGCAGATGATGAAGACGGAGCAATGGTGCAGCAGGAATTCCCGAAAGATATCAAGACAGAGTTTGTAGCAGTCCGTTTTGGAAATGTACTGGGAAGCAATGGTTCTGTGATCCCGCTGTTTAAAAAGCAGATTGAAGCGGGAGGGCCGGTCACGGTGACTCATCCGGATATTATCCGTTATTTCATGACGATTCCGGAAGCGGTCAGCCTTGTCCTGCAGGCAGGGACATATGCGCATGGTGGGGAAATCTTCGTATTGGATATGGGAAGTCCGGTGAAGATCGATACTCTGGCAAGAAACCTGATCAAGCTGTCCGGACTGAAACCGGATGTGGATATCAAGGTGGAATATACGGGATTAAGACCGGGAGAAAAGCTCTATGAAGAGAAGCTGATGGCAGAAGAAGGCCTGAAGAAGACGAGGAACGAACTGATCCATATCGGGTGTCCGATTCCGTTCGAAGTCGAAACGTTTTTGAAGGAGCTTCAAACGTTGATGGATATGGCATATACAAATGCAGAGGATATCCGTGAAAAAGTGGCGGAAGTTGTAACGACTTATCACCCGGCGGGGGAGCACGGAAGCGAGAAAAAAGGTGAAGTGTATGAGAGATTGCTGGGGGAAGAAAGTGAAGCGCAACAGAAGTTGGCATAGATAAGATAAAAATAAATTGCTGAATGATAAAAGAGGAAAAACAATGGAATTAAAACCTTTTGAAAATAAAGTATGGTTATCATCTCCTACAATGCATGGAGAAGAATTGAAATATATGACAGAAGCATATGAAACAAACTGGATGTCTACAGTTGGCAAAAATATTGATGAGGTAGAGCGCCTTACCTGTGAGAAAATCGGTTGTAAATATTCGGTTGCATTGTCTGCCGGCACAGCAGCACTTCATATGGCAATGAAGCTGGCTGGCATAAAACCAGGAGATCGCGTGTTTTGTTCTGATGTGACATTTGATGCGACAGTAAATCCAGTGGTGTATGAAGGTGGAGTTCCAGTATTTATCGATACGGAGTATGATACCTGGAATATGGATCCGGTTGCTTTAGAGAAAGCATTTGAATTGTATCCTGAGGTAAAAGTGGTTGTGGTGGCACACCTTTACGGCACACCTGGAAAAATCGATGAGATCAAAGAAATCTGCGACAGACATGGAGCAGTCATAATAGAAGATGCTGCAGAGTCACTCGGAGCAACTTATAAAGATGTGCAGACTGGAAATTTTGGCGATTACGGTGTGATTTCTTTCAATGGAAATAAGATTATTACAGGATCATCAGGCGGAATGCTGCTCACAGATGATCTGGAAGCAGCGAATAAAGTTCGTAAATGGTCTACGCAGGCAAGGGAGAATGCACCATGGTATCAGCACGAGGAGTTGGGATATAATTATCGCATGAGTAATGTGATTGCGGGTGTGGTCAGAGGACAGTACCCATATTTGGAGGAGCATATTGCAGCAAAAAAAGCAATTTATGAGAGATATAAAGAAGGATTTAAAGATTTACCGATTGAAATGAACCCATATGACGAGAACGTATCAAAACCAAATTTCTGGTTGTCTTGTATGCTGATAAATCCGGAGGCAATGTGTAAACAGGTTCGTGGAGAGCAGGAAGCGTTGTATATCAGTGAAGCGGGTAAGACCTGTCCGACAGAAATATTGGATATATTGGCTGAATACAATGCAGAAGGACGTCCAGTCTGGAAACCAATGCATATGCAGCCGATTTACAGGATGAACGGCTTTGTCACCCGCGAAGGGGATGGAAGAGCAAAGACAAACGCATATATCTCCGGTGGTGCAGTTGGGAAAGATGGAAAACCACTGGATGTCGGAATGGATTTGTTCCATAGAGGCTTGTGTCTGCCGAGTGATAATAAGATGACGGTAGAAGAACAGAAAGTTGTGATCGAGATAGTAAAGAGATGTTTTAAATAGAAGGGATGAAAAAAATTGAGTGATTTGAAAGGAAATATACTCATGCATAAAAAAGGGGTTTATGAAAGATATATTAAAAGACCACAAGATATGTTGTGTGCATTATTAGCACTGATAGTTCTTTCGCCTATTTTATTTATTACAGCATTTTTAGTTAGGGTGAAACTTGGAAGTCCGGTGATTTTTAAACAGGAGCGGCCAGGATTAAATGGAGAAATATTTACACTTTATAAATTCCGAACAATGACAGATGAAAGAGATTCGGAAGGAAATCTTCTCCCGGATGAAGTACGTCTTACAAAGTTTGGAAAATTACTTAGAAGTACAAGTTTGGATGAACTTCCAGAATTGTTAAATATTCTTTTTGGAGATATTGCGGTTATCGGACCAAGACCGTTATTAGTAGAATATTTGCCGAGATATAATGCAGAACAAAGAAGGCGTCATGAGGTGCGTCCGGGATTGAGTGGACTGGCGCAGGTAAACGGAAGGAATGCAATCAGTTGGGAAGATAAGTTTAAATATGACGTACAGTACGTTGACCATGTGACATTTTTAGGGGATTGGAAAATCATATTCCAGACGGTATTGAATGTAATAAAACGAGATGGCATTAATTCTGAGACGGCGGCAACCATGGAAGTGTTTATGGGAACAGAAGAAAAGGTAGAGGAAAATGTCTAAGAAATTAGTGATTATTGGCGCTAGCGGGCATGGAAAAGTAATTGCAGATATAGCGAAAAAGAATGGATATCACGAAATCGTTTTTTTGGATGATGATGAAAATATTCATGAATGTGGAGGATATCCAGTTATTGGTCGAAGTCATGAAGTGGAAACAATCAACGCGGATATAATCGTTGGAATTGGGAATGCAAGCATTCGAAAGAAAATACAGCAATCTATTCCGGCAAGAAAAATGGCTACACTTATTCACCCTAGTGCTGTTGTTGCTGAAGATGTAATCATAGGAGTTGGAACAGTAATTATGGCTGGAGCCGTGATTAATTCAGGTGCAAGAATTGGAACGGGATGTATTATTAATACATGTGCATCTGTTGATCATGATTGTAATGTGAGAGATTATGCTCATATTGCAGTAGGAAGCCATTTGTGTGGAACGGTTTCCGTGGGTGATGAAACGTGGATTGGAGCAGGAGCAATTGTGAGCAATAATATTTCTATTTGTTCAGAAGTTATGATTGGAGCAGGAGCTGTGGTAGTCAAAGATATAGATGATGCGGGGATTTATCTAGGGATTCCGGCAAAGAAAAGGTAGAAAGATGAAGATATTGATCATATGTAACTATTCATCGGGATTATATACATTTCGGGGAATGTTGATTCAGGAACTGATTAAAAAAGGACATACCGTAAAAGCAATTGTTCCAGAAATTGCAGATGAACATGAGAAAGAAGCAGAAAAAAATCTTGAAAAGCTGCAGTGTATGCTGAAACGCGTCCCTATGGAGCGTCGGGGGATGAATCCAGTCCACGATTTGACGTTGATGAAAGCATATTATAAAATTGTGAAAAATATGAAACCAGATTTGGTGTTGACCTATACAATCAAGCCGAATATCTACGGAGGTATGGTGTGTCGAATGCTGAAAGTTCCGTATGTTGTGAATATCACGGGACTTGGAACGGCATTCCAGGGAAACGGAATGCTAAAAAAATTAGTAACTGGGATGTACAAATCCGCATTAAAAAAAGTCAAAATTGTTCTTTTTGAGAATGTAGAGAACAGAGACATCTTTGTGAAAGAAAAAATTATCCAGAAGAGCAAAACCCATGTGCTTGCTGGAGCAGGTGTTGATTTGAAATATTTTTATTATGCCGAATATCCGAAAGAGGATGGCATTATTCGCTTTCTTTTTATTGGTAGAGTGATGAGGGAAAAAGGAATTGATGAGTTATTTCAGGTGATGCAAAAACTGAACGAGAACGGATATAAATGTTCTCTGGATGTTCTTGGTGGGTTTGAAGAAAATTATGCAGATAAGATAAAAGCGTATGAAAAAGAAGGATGGCTTCACTATCAAGGTTATCAGAAAGATGTAAGACCTTTTATTGAGAAGAGCCACTGCTTTGTTCTTCCATCTTGGCATGAAGGAATGGCAAACACTAACCTTGAAAATGCTGCAATGGGAAGACCTGTAATTACAAGCAGAATTCACGGGTGTATGGAAGCGGTGGAAGATGGTGTGACAGGTTATTTGTGTGAGAAGCAGAATGTGGATAGCCTTTATCAAGTGATGAAGAAAATTTGTAGTTTACCATATGAAGTACGAAGAGAAATGGGGATACAGGGAAGAAAACAAATGAAAAATCATTTTGATAAATGTGTAATTGTGGAGGAAACATTGAAATGGCTGATGTAAGGACAACTTCAAATGTGAAAATATCGATTATTATGGGAATATATAATTGTGCTGAAACTTTATCTACAGCTATCGAATCAATTTTTGAACAGACGTATGATGACTGGGAATTAATTATGTGTGATGATGGATCCACTGATAATACATATAAAATTGCACAAGATATAGCAAAACGCTTCCCGGAAAAGGTGATTCTGTTAAAAAATGAATACAATATGCGCTTAGCAGCAACATTAAATCATTGCTTGAAGTATGCAAGAGGCAAATATGTTGCCAGAATGGATGCAGATGATATATGTATTGCCAATAGATTGGAAACACAACTTGAATTTTTAGAAAAAAACCCAGAATATGCATGTGTGGGAAGCAATATGATAATATTTGACGAAAGAGGAGAACGTGGGGAAAGAGTGATGCCGGAAAAGACAAAAAAAACGACGTTGCTTAAGACTACAATATTTGCCCATCCAACAATTATGATGAAACGTTCCGTATATCAAAAGCTTGGTGGATATACAGTTTCCAAGAGTACAATGCGTGCAGAAGATTTAGATTTATGGTTTCGATTTGTACATGCAGGATACAAGGGCTATAATATACAGAAACCTTTATATAAATATAGAGAAAGCGAAAAAGATTTGAAAAAGAGATCATTACGAGCAGCAATTCAGACAAGTAGAGTGTTTCTTAATGGATATAAACTTTTGGGATTCTCTAAACTGCAATATGTATATGCATTTAGGCCAATAATTGTATCATTATTGCCTAACAGTATGATCTGCAAATGGCATACAGGAACGCAAAAGATAGAGTAAACTTAATGTCTACTTGATAGATATAGAATATGGAGGAATACATGACAACATATTTAATTTGGATAGGTGTAATAATCTTTTTTTTGCTAATAGCTGAAAGAACAGCGAAATCCGAATATATATCCGTTATAGGAGCAAGAAAATTTTTGCCTAATAAATTTTGGACTTTTATAATATTTTGTATATTTGTGGGATTGTACACTTTTCGTTGGTGTAATGGAACAGATTTTTTTAATTATTATATGGGATTTTATAGTAGTGGCGATAAGAATTTTGATTATATAATGGAAAATCGGGATATACTGTTTTCTCTCCTTACATACATTATGAGTAATTTAATTTCGGATAACTTTTTAATTTATAATGCTGTTTTAGCTATTTTCACTTATGCCCCAGTTATTGTGGTGATGAGAAAATACTCAACCGATTTCAAAACGACAGTTTTGCTGTATATTTTTTCGATTGCGTATTTTCAACCATATAATATAGTTCGCCAGTCTATTGCAGTTGCAATTATGTTTGGTGGATTTCCATATTTGATGAGACATCAAAATTTTAAATTTATAATATGTGCAGTGACAGCTTTTTTATTTCATCCCACAGCAGCTATTGCAGCAATTGTTATGATGTTTTGTAGAAGTCAATTCTTATCTAGAAAAATAAAGGTGTTATTGTTCGTGCTGTTTGGAACAGGAATTGCTCTGAAGCCGGTTTGGAATAGTGTGATAGAAATACTTGAGATGGTAGGTCAAACGAAGATGGCTACGGATTATGCTGATGCATTGACGGGAAATGTGGGAATTAATATTTTTCATGTATTAGTGGTTGCGGTTCCAGTTATTCTTATTTTGATTTACAAAAATAATTTATTACACAATGAAAATAGTATCGAAAATGAAATACATTCATTTTACATGAATTGTGTGCTGTTTTTTTTCGGTTTTGTGGCGGTAGGAATGTATAATCCAGTTTTTATGAGAATGGGGCAGTTTTTTGAATTATTTTTATTGGTATTATACCCTGAATTAATTAAAAAAGTTAGTGGATCACAAAGACATCTAATGACCTTTTTGGTAGTAGTGGCGTATTTTATATATTTTTTGTTTGTTCTACCTAGAGGGGGAAATTTTGTACCATATCAATTTAACTACTATTCTCTGAATGGTATCAGAGTGTGGTTGTAAAAGAGGGGTAGGAGAGAAGAGTGAAAACAATACTAATAGTATCATTAGGAATGGAAATTGGTGGTGCAGAGAGGAGTTTACTTACACTGCTTTCTGAGCTTAATTATTCTAAAGTAAAAGTAGATTTATTTTTATTACATAAAAAGGGGGATCTATTAAAATATATTCCAAAAGAAGTGAACGTATTAAAAGAAAATCAGTACTATTCACAACTTGCGATACCATTAAAAGAAGTGATAAAAAATAAAAAATATTCTATTGCATATGGTCGCATTCAAGCAAAAATATTAGCAAAAATATATGATATATTTCATCGCCCTAAGAATGAATCTTATGTTGAGTTAGAATATAGTCATAAATATACAAAGAGGTTTATGCCGCAGATAGCAGCTGAAAACTATGATTTGATTATTAGTTATCTTACACCTCATTATTTTGCAGCCGAAAAAGCATTTGGAAAAAAGAAAGTGGCATGGATTCATACGGATTATGAGTATATAGATTGTGATGTGAATTCAGAAAAAGAGATGTGGGATCAGTATGATAAAATTGTGGCAATATCAGCTGCTGTAAAAGCGTCATTTCTTAAAAAATTTCCTATGTTGGAACATAAAATTATTATGGTTGAAAATACAGTATCCAGAAAATTCATTGAGTGTCAAGCAAACGAATTTGATGTTTTGAATCAATTAGATCAACATAGTGTAAAATTATTATCAATAGGGCGTTTTTGCCATCCTAAGAATTTTGATAGTATTCCAGAAATATGCAGTTTACTTATAAAACAAGGACATAAGGTAAAATGGTATATTATAGGATTTGGGGAAGATGAAAATTTAATCAAGTCTAAGATTGAAGAATATAGAATGGAAAAATCGGTGATTATTCTTGGAAAAAGGATAAATCCGTATCCTTATATAAAAGCCTGTGATATTTATGTCCAACCTAGTAGATATGAAGGAAAGGCAATTACCGTATTGGAAGCACAGGCATTGAATAAACCAGTTATTATTACAAATTATGGAACTGCTGGTAGTCAATTAAAAGATGGAAATAACGGAATTATTGTTAGTTTGGAAAACCAAAAGTGTGCAGAAGAAATTGGAAAAGTCATTGATAATATGAAATTACAAAAAGATCTGACAGAAAACTGTAAGCATATGCAGTTCCCTAATGATTTTAGCATATTGTATGATTTGTGTGAGGACAAAATATGAGTAGAAATGAAATACCTAAAAAAATACATTATTGTTGGTTTGGGGGAAATCCTTTACCAAAGTCTGCAATGAAATGTATTCAGAGTTGGAAAAAATATTTTCCAGACTATGAAATTATTCAGTGGAATGAAGATAATTACGATGTAAATAAGATAAAATATATCAGAGAGGCATATCAGGCTAAAAAGTATGCTTTTGTTAGTGATTATGCTCGCTTTGATATTTTATATCATGAGGGTGGTATTTATTTTGATACGGATGTGGAAGTAATTAAATCATTTGATGATATTTTAGAAAAAGGTCCTTTTATGGGATGTGAAATAGATGGTTCATTTTCTTTGGAAGATGAGATGATTAATGATGCTACTAATTTAGGGGGAACAGTGAATCCAGGACTTGGCATCGCAGTGAATCCAGGGCTTGGTTTGTATGAAGAGATTCTTAATTATTATGCGAGCCAAAATTTTCTGAATGAAGATGGGACAATTAATCAAGAAACAGTGGTTACAAAAACAACTAAAATTTTGCGTGAACAAGGCATGAAAAATGTTAAGGAAATTCAGAAAATTGGAGGGATAACAATTTATCCTAAAGAATATTTTAATCCGATGAATAACAATACCGGTGTTGTAGACATTACGGAAAATACACATTCTATTCATTGGTATTCTATGTCTTGGATTTCTCCTGTAATGAGAATGAAAAGTAGGATTACAAGGGTTTTTCATCGACTTTTTGGAGAAAACTGTTTTGCGGCTATAAAAAAGAAGTAATGAGGGTTCAATATGAAGAAAGTATTATTTTTTTTGGAGAGCTTAAAAGGTGGTGGAGCAGAAAAAGTATTATTGGATATTGTAAAACATCTTCCAGAAGATGAATATCAAATAAAGGTAATGCTCGTGACGGATAATGGTGTATATGATGAAGAAATAAAAAATTATTGTGCGTATAAATCTGTATTACATACGGATCAGTACAAACACAATATTGTAAAACATTTGTTTTATTCTCTAAAGTATAGATTAGTTTATAAATGTCCACCCAATTGGATATATAGAAAATATATCGGAAACGAATGGGATATAGTTGTTGGATTTGTTGAAGGATTTGCAACGCGGATAATTGCGTGTGCTAATTCAAATTCTGTAAAAAAAGTAGCATGGGTACACGTTGATCCGCTTGAGAGAGAATATGCAGATAGTTATTTTAAGTCTCATGAGGAACAAAAAAGAGCGTACGATGGTTTTGATGAAATCGTATGTGTTTCCAATAGTGTTGCGGAATCATTTAAGAAAAAATGGGGAATTCAAGATAAAGTAATAACTCAATATAATCCAATTGATAAAGCTAATATCATTAAAAGGGCATGTGAACCAATTGAAATACAAAAAATGTGGCAGGTTCAATTTGTTGCTTCAGGACGGTTAACAGTTCAAAAAGGTTTTGATCGACTAATAAGAATTATGAAAAGGTTGAAGCAATGTTGTTACGATGATTTTGGCTTGATTATTCTGGGACAAGGAGAGGAAAAAGAAGCTCTTGAAACTCAGATTGAAAAAGAGGATTTGAAGGATTCTGTAAAACTATTAGGTTTTCAGCGGAATCCATATCCATTTGTAGCAATGTCTGATTTACTTGTTTGTTCTTCACGTGCTGAAGGATATAGCTTAGTAATTGCAGAAGCTATGGTGTTGGGGGTAGGAATTATCAGTACTAATTGTAGTGGACCAAATGAATTATTAGACAACGGAAAGTACGGTTTATTGGTGAATAACGAAGAGGATGCGTTATATGATGCAATGTTGAGTGTACTTAAGAATCATGAGATGATAAAAAAACTTCAGAGACAGGCAAAAGAGAGAAGCGATTGGTTTGATGTGGAAACAATTTGTAGAGAAATAAAGGAACAGATACTGTAAGGTGAGAAAATGAGTGAAATTGTAACGGTAATAATTCCGTTATTTAATGGGCAACAAACGATTTTAAGATGTTTGGATAGTTTGAAATTGCAAACCTATAAGAATATAGAGGTGATTATTGTTAATGATGGATCGACAGATTGTTCGGCAGAAGTGGTAAAAAAATATATCCAAGATAATAAATTGAATAGATGGCAGTTATATACCATTTCAAACAGTGGAGTAGCAAAAGCAAGAAATTTTGGAATTACTATGGCAACAGGAGAATATTTATGTTTTGTTGATGCTGATGATTATGTTGATATTGGATATGTCGAGAAAATGTTATCTGCGATACAGAGCTCCCGAAGTGATCTTTGCATAAGCGGTTATAAAAGAGTAAGTTATCGAAATGGGAAAGAAGAAAGTAAGCAAGATTGTACGCTTTCGGATTGTGTGTATTCTTTGGAGACTTCAGAGAAAATTGATGAAGTACTGTTTGTCAATGGGTTTATGCATCCATGTTGGGGAAAACTTTATAAAACAAAGCTGATAAAAAATAACCGGATAACATTCCCAGATCAATCATTGAGTGAAGATACTGTTTTTAACTTGAACTATTTACAGTTTGTTCATTCAATTGAAACGATAAATTATTTATCGTACTATTATATTGTAGATATTGATAGTGTGAGTCTTAGTAAATCTTTTCCTGCGAATATTTTTGATATATATATTAAAATACACAAAGATTATATTACTTTTTTTCAGAAGCATAATCTAGACCTAGAAGTGGTTGAGCGAATGATGTATGCGCAGTATTATTCAGCAGTAAATAAGACCCTTTTTAATTCTCAATTATCTTCTAAAGAAAAGCAAAAAATATTGGATAAGGCATTTGAAAAACGAGAAGTGCGAGAAGCTTTTCAGAGAAAACAGACGAACAAAACTGTAGCAATCATTAATGTACTTATGCTGGGAGGGGCTTACAAAACTGCAAAAATACTCTTGCAAGTATCTATTTTGAAGGAGAGAATTAAGACATGAAACGAATAGCCATAGTAACAAAGCAAATGATTATCGGTGGCATAGAAAATTCATTGATACATTTACTTAGTGAATTGCAGAAAGAAGATTGTGAAATATATATATTTCTTGAAAAAGAGGGAGGGGAATTCCGCAATTTAATTCCTAAAGGATGTGTTGTGGGATTAATTCCAGGAATAAACTTGTCGGCTAGAGCTCATGTAAATAAATTGTTTATGACTGAAGGCATCGTTTCTGCACTTAGTGCAGGCTATAAGATGTTAAAAAATCGTTTTGGGGTGTCTTATTATCAAGAATGCGAAAATGTATCGGAAATTTTACCTTTTTGTAATGAGAAATTTGATATTGCAATTGCATATTCGACACCAATTTCTTTGGCAACATTATATGTGAAAAACAATATTTTTGCTAAGAAAAAGATTTTATTCATTCATAATGAGATTGATAAATTGGGAATTCCTGTTGAAGAGGCAGCAGAGTGCTTTAACACATATGATCAAATTTGCTGTGTTTCATCAAAAGCAAGACAACTGCTAATAGAAAAATTTCCGGAATTAGAAAATAAAAGTATTATATTTAATAATATTGTAAATAAGCAAATTATTCGTTCATTGGCAGATATAGGAGATAAACTGAAAAGGAAAGGAAATGTTGTAAACATATTAACTGTTGGAAGGTTATCTGATGAAAAGGGACAGGATATAATTCCATATGTGGCGCGGTTGTTGATGAAGAATGGAATAAATTTTAAGTGGAGTATTGTTGGTTCGGGACCACTTGAAGGTTATATGTTGGATGCTATAAAAAAGAATGATGTTAGCAGGAATGTCGAATTGTTAGGGGCTTCAAAGAATCCGTATGGATTTTTTGAAAGTTGTGATATTTATGTGCAGACATCTAGACAGGAAGGATATGGGATAACACTAACAGAAGCAAAATGTTTTGCAAAACCCATTATTACGACGAAATTTGCAGGGGCTTTTGATCAGATAGACGATGGAATAAATGGATTGATAGTTGATTTTTCTGAAAAAGAAATTGCTAATGCAATTTGTATGTTGATTCAAGAATCAAAGCTGTGTAAACAGTTTCATGATAGTTTAGTGGACTTTCAGCCCGATATTCGATATCAGAGAGAAATAATATTTGAAATGATGAGGGAATTATGAAAAAGATATTGATTATTACGAATAGGCTTGTTGTTGGTGGTATTGAAAAGGCACTATGGGAAATGCTACATGTGGCAGAAAGTGAAGATATTTCAATAACGATAGCGGTCATGAATAGTGGTGGGGAAATGTATCAAGATTTTTGCCAACATTATAAGGTTTCTCAACTTCCCCAAGTAAATGAACCTGTAAGACAATTGATAATTGAAAAAATAAAAAAGAGAAATTTTATAAAAGTATTTTCCATTATTTTAAATGTAATTAAATGTAATTTGGTAACAGATTATAATGCTAAATGTTATTATCGTAGTAAAATATATGATTCTCTTGCAGAAAAATATGATATTGCTATTTGTTATCACAAACCAACGGATTTGCCAGTAACATATACTCTTAATTGTGTGAATGCTACTGAAAAGTGGCTATGGTTACATTCAGAAGTAGAGAGTATTACTACTAAAGAGCAAATCTGGTACAGAAAAATTTATGATAGATTCGATAAAGTGGTTTGTGCTTCATATACCATACAAAAGCAATTTATTAAAAAGTTTCCTGAATATGAAAAGAAGACGGCTGTTTTTCGTAATATAGTAAACATAGAGAGTATTATAAGAAAGGCAGAGAGTGGTAAGGGGTTTGATGAATTTTCTGGAACAAAAATTTTAACGGTTGCTAGATTGTCTAAAGAGAAAGGGATAGATTTAGCAATAAAAGCAGCAAGACTACTGAAAGAAAAGGAAAAGAAATTTGTTTGGTATATTGTTGGGGATGGAGATCATTTAGATACACTGAAAAATTTGGCGAAGGATTTAGGAGTAGAAGATGTTGTGAAGTTTTTAGGTGTTCAAAAGAATCCTTATGGGTTTTTTAAAAGTTGCGATATATATGTCCAACCATCATATGAAGAAGGATATGGTATAACAATTGCGGAAGCAAAATTATTTCAGAAGACTATTATTTTAACCCCATTTGGAAGTGCAGAAGAGCATATTATTTCAGACTATAATGGTATTATTGCAAAGGATTTTACGGGAGAAGCATTGTTTGACGAACTGTGGAATGTACTAGAAAATCCAAATGTAAGAAATAAGTTTCAGAAAAATTTGAAAAGTGAAAAAGAAATGAAAAATGCTTCATTTAGAGAACTCATGGATCAAAAATGTAAAATAGCAATAGTATCACAAATTCAGACAAATGGAGGGACAGAACATGCATTGATAGAGATGTTGAATATTTTGGCTAAAAAACAATATGATGTTACGTTGTTTTTGCTGGAATGGAATGAATTTATTATTTCTATGATTTCTCCTAAAATAAAAGTGATAAAAGTAGAACAGATGAAGGATTCAGCTAAAGATATTTTGAAAAGTTCGAAGAGTATAAAAGATTATTTAATCAAGCTGTATCATCTGATGGCAAGCAGAAGTAGTAATTTTTATAGTCAATATTACCATGTGACAAAATATATGAGCAAACGGAAAGAAAAATTTGATGTTGGTATTAGTTATTTTGCGCCTGCTTCTTTATCTGATTATTATAATATAAATTGTATTAGATCGAGTAAAAAATATGCATGGATTCATGCAGATGTTCAATTGTTTCCTGGGATAGAACAAGGAAAGACAAAATGGCTTTACAACTGCGAGGATAGAATTTTTTGTGTATCAAAAGATGCAAAAGCATCTTTTGATAAGGCGTTTGTGGAGTGTAATAATAAATCACTTGTTCAGTATAATGCTTTGCCGGTAGATAAAATTAAGGAAAAAGCTATGGAGACAGGTTTAGAAATAGAACGGATTCGGAGAGATGCTAAAGAAAAAATATTCGTTACGGTTGGTAGAATAAGTGAAGAAAAAGGACAGATGGATGCAGTTGATGCGGCGGTGAAATTAAAAGAACTTGGAGTTTCGTTTGTATGGTATTTTATTGGAGATGGAGAATTGCTGGAGCCATTTCGAGAAAAGATTAGACATGAGAATATGAGCGAGCAAATGATTGCAATTGGAGCAAGAACTAATCCATATCCATTTATAAAAGCCTGTGATATTTATATTCAAACTTCGAGAAGAGAAGGTTTTTGTTTGGCGATTGCAGAAGCGGTAATCTTACATAAGCCAGTAGTATCCAATTGTTTTAATGCAGCAAAAGAACAGATTGTTACTGGAGCAAATGGATTTGTGGTAGATCTTAATACAGACGAATTTTGCAATGTGATACAGAAATTAGTTGCCAATGTAGATTTCTATAAGGAAATTTTGAAGAATGCAGAAACAATGAAAAGTGTGGCAGAAAATGAAATGGATGTGTTGACAAATAGTATATTGATTGACACAGGATGTGAGGAATAAGAAATGAAGAAAATAAAAATGGTTGTTCATGGTGGTAGTAAAAATCATGGATGTGAAGCAATTATTCGTGGTACGTTGAATATTTTACAGCCAAAAGATGCAGTTGTGTATTCGTATCACAGGGATGATGATACCTTATACGAATTGGATAAGGTTGTTAAAATTGAAGATGATAATATTATGCCTGCTAAATGGAGTGTTCGTTATTTATGGTATGTATTTAATTATAAATTACGTATGCGAAGCTCATTTCAGAAAGATGAGTATTATCGAAAAACAGGAAGACAACATATTTTTCGTTCGGTAACAGAGAATGACATTATGCTATCTGTTGGAGGGGATAATTATAGTTACGAAAATGTTTCGTACCTAGCTGATTATAATTATGGCTTTCAAAAAGAAGGAGCCAAAACTGTACTGTGGGGATGTTCGGTAGAGCCAAAAGTAATTGATGAAAAGGCAAAGCGAGATTTACAAACATATTCATTAATTGTTGCGAGAGAATCGCTTTCTTATACTTATTTGCAGCAAATCAATCCTAATACGGTTTTGAAACCCGACCCAGCGTTTACATTGCGCGCAGATAAATCAGAAATCCCATTGTTTTTACAGAAGCATAAATGTATCGGAATCAATATAAGTCCTATGATTTCATTTAATGAAAAAAAGAAAGGCATTGTTTTAAAAAATTATATTAAATTGGTAAAATATATTATAGAACATACAGATTATCATGTTGTACTGGTTCCTCATGTGGTGATTAATTGGAGTGATGATCGTATTTCTATTAAGGAATTGTGTGATGCAATTGAGAAAACAGATAGACTTCATGTTTTGGAGGATATGCCATGTGAAAAATTAAAAGGTTGCATTTCTCAGTGTGAGTTCTTTGTTGGTGCAAGAACTCATGCAACAATTGCAGCGTATTCCACTTGTGTTCCTACTTTAGTATTAGGTTATTCCATTAAATCACGTGGCATAGCGAAAGATATATTTGGAACAGAAAAGGAGTATGTACTATCGGTAGATTCTTTGATAAACGAAGATGAACTTCTGCTGGCTTATCAAAAATTATTTGAAAAGAGAGAGAATATTAAAGCGTATTTGAAAGCAATGATGCCGCAATATATTCAATCTGCATATGATTTAAAACAAATATTAGATGTAATGTAAAAGAGGATTAGCGGAAAATGAGAGAAATAAAAATAGGGGTAATACTCTCCTATGTATCTATATTTATTAGCAATATAATATCTATTCTATATACTCCCGTCATGCTTCGGTTGTTAGGACAGCGTGAATATGGTCTGTATACGTTGGCTACATCAGTCATAAGTTATCTTGGACTATTGAATTTTGGATTTGGAAGTGCATATATTCGTTTTTATTCCAAATTGAAGGTCAAGGAAGATGATAAAAGTATAGCTGAATTAAATGGTATGTTTATGGCTATATATTGTGCGATGGCAATAATAACGGTTGGTGCAGGTAGTGTATTGGTATTAAATGCTTCAAAAATATTGGGTGAAAATCTTACAAATTATGAGGTAAGAACAGCACAAAAATTAATGGCAATAATGGTTTTCAATATGGCATTATCATTACCAGCAAGTGTTTTTAGTTCTGTTATTACAGCAAATGAAAAGTTTATATTTCAAAAAACGTTAGGAATTGTGCAAACGATTCTTAGCCCAATGTTGATGTTACCACTCCTCTTGCTTGGATTTCATTCAACAGCATTGGTTTTAACGTCTACTATTTTGTCAATTCTGTCTTTGATGGTTAATATGATATACTGCTTCAGAAAGTTAAAAATGAAAATTTCTTTTAGAGGTATGAGTTTTGCAAAACTAAAGGCTATATCGACATTTTCAATTTTTATTTTCATTAATATGATTGTTGACCAAATAAATTGGAGTGTAGATAAAGTAATTCTTGGGCGTCTATCAGGTACAGTCATTGTTGCAATTTATGGAATTGGGGCTCAATTTAATTCATATTACATTACATTTTCAGCTGCAATTTCTAATACTTTTATTCCTAGAGTCAACCAGATGGTTGAACGTAGGGAAAGAGAAGAATTGAATCAATTATTTTTAAAAATTGGACGAATTCAGTATTGGGTATTGTATATGATTTTACTTGGATTTGCATTTTTGGGAAAGTATTTTATTCAAGTATGGGCAGGAGAAGAGTATGTAGATGCTTTCCCAATTGCATTAATTTTAATGATTCCTGTTACAATTCCTCTGTTTCAGAATATTGGTATTGAGATACAGCGAGCAATGAATAAGCATCAATTCAGATCTATTGTTTATCTGTGTATTGTGATAATTAATGTAGGTATTAGTATTCCTTTAGGTGTACGTTTTGGAGGTATAGGATGTGCATTAGGAACGGCATTTAGTCTGATTGTAGGTAATATCGTTGTTATGAATATTTATTATCACAAAAAAATTGGATTAAATATGTTGTTTTTTTGGAAACAAATGGCAAAGTGTTTGCCGGCGTCAGCGTTAGTTCTTGTATTTTGCATGATTTTTTTCCATTTTTGGAAAGTTAATTCATTGTTAATGTTTTTGCTAGGGGGAGTAATATACGTTACGGTATACATATTGATTGTCTGGCATATGGGATTGATAGAATCAGAAAAAGTGTATGTTACACAGATTTTAGGACGATTTAAGTGGAGAAAGTAAATGATAGAAATAGTAGAAAAAGCTAAATGCTGTGGCTGTGCAGCATGTATGCAAATATGCTCTAAACATGCGATTAAGATGGAGAATGATAAAACAGGTTTCCGATATCCTGTTATTGATCAAAATAAATGTGTTGAATGCAAAAGATGTTTACGTGTTTGTCCGTCATGTAATATAAAAGAAAGAACAGATGACATTCAAAAATGCTATGCAGTTCAGAATAAAAATTACACAGAAATTATAGAGAGTTCTTCAGGCGGTGTATTTTCTAGACTGGCACATAGAACTTTTCAATTGGGCGGAGTAGTAGTTGGTGCTGCATTTAATGAAAAGTTTGAAGTAAAGCACATCGTGGTTGAGAATGAAGAAGAAATGTACAAAATTCGGGGTTCTAAATACGTTCAAAGTAACACTGAAAATATTTATGAAATAGTAAGAACATACTTGTATAATAAGCAAAGAGTGCTATTTTCTGGTACACCATGTCAGATAAATGGTTTATATGGATACTTAGGAAAATCATCGGATTTGCTACTTACAGTTGATTTTGTGTGCCATGGAGTTCCATCTCCAGTAGTTTGGGAAAAATACAAGAATGAGCGGTTCGAAGGCGAAAATATTGAGCAGGTTAATTTTAGAGAGAAATCAAATGGCTGGGTAGATTTTGCATTAAAGATGGATGGTAAGAAAACGCACTATTACAAAAATTATATGCAAGATGAGTATATGTATGCGTTTATGCAAAATTGGGATTTAAGAAGATCCTGTTATCAGTGTGAAGCAAAGGGGTTAAAAAGAAAAAGTGACATTACATTAGCGGATTATTGGGGGTATCAAGGCTCTTGTTTTTCTTGTAAAGATTGGGGAGTATCTATGTTAATTCTTCATACCCAAAAGGCCGTAATGGTATTTGAGGAGATTAAAGAAGAGTTGATTTATGAAGAACAGGATTTGGTAGAGGCACTTTCAGGAAATATGGTATATTATGATTCGGTACCATTACCGAAAAAGAGAGAACTTTTTTTTAAATATTTGAATCGTCATACTGTTTCAGATACAGTACAAAAACTGACAAATAGTAAGAAAATTGGGAGAAAAATTAAAATGGCAGTAGAATTATTTATAATGAAATGTTTTAAAGGTGTTGAGTGATTAAAGGCTGTTATAGGACATAAAAAGTATTTACAATTAGATTTATAAAACTGAGGAGAAAAGAGATGGAAGAAAAGAAGCACCGAAATAATTTGATAGATATTGTCAGAATGTTTTGTGCTATTTTAGTTGTGGGGATTCATACAAGGCCCTTTGATTCTCTGGATAGTACAAATTTGGTTAGAGCGATAGAAAAATTAAATAGTATTGCAGTCCCTATGTTTTTGGTGATTGCAGGTGCTTTTTTTTGGAAGAAGGTTGAGAAGACTGGAATTAAATATGCAAAAAAATACCTCAGAAGAATAGTAACGATGTATATATTTTGGTCTGCAATATATGCTGTATACACATACTGTGTATACTATGATTTTAATACATTAAGTTCGTTTATGAAACTTCTTATTTGTCAGTTAATGTATTATGGGACGTATCTGCACTTATGGTATTTTGTATGTGTGATTTATTGTGTGATATTATCCATTTTTGCCCTTCATTGTTTTAAAGTGAGTAGTGTTTGTAGGTATATATTTCCATTCTTTTTTTTGTTGTATATAGTGTTTTATTTTGTGTTGGGTCAACAATTACCAATGGAAGCAAAAAGAATACTTTGTAATATGCCATTTTTCTTTTTGGGAACATATACATTTTCCAAAAATACAAAGAATCATAAGGAGCATACGGTAGTGCTACTATATGTTTCTTTAGTTGGATTAATTTTAGAGAGGAGCTTTATACATATAGGTTATTATCCATTTTCTTTATTTGCATTTTTGCCTTGTCTGATTCGATATATAAATTTGCATGAAATAGCTGGATTACATTTGAACTGGTGGGGGAATTATGCGAGAATTACATCTTCTATAATGTACTCTTCTCATTTCTTGATCATTTTGTTTTTGGAGAACGTTTTCGATTCTAGTAGAGGAGATTTAAATTTTCTCATTACAATAGTAGTGGAACTAATACTGGGTCTATTGTTGAGCAAATGTAAGTGGAAAGGATTTAAATATATTATTTGAAGTTTAAGAAGGAAGGTATAATTGATGTTTAGTAAAGTGGTATATGATAAGGAGAATAATCGTTGTGCTAATTTTGAAGTATTACGGATTGTTCTAATGTTGCTGATTATTGTAGGACATATTATGATGTATTCAGCTAAGTTAGATAAAGTTGGAACAGTTGATTATTATATTACTAATGCCGTTCGGAGTTTTACTATGGTAGCGGTAAACACGTTTATATTGATTACAGGATATTTTGGAACAAATCGGAAATGGAGAAAATTATTAGGACTGGATTTCAAGGTATGCTTTTATACTTGGCTTGGGGGGCTTGCAATTGCGTTCGGAATTCACAAGTTTAATTTAATAAAAGACATTCAGTTATTTTTTCCTGTAATTACAAAACAGTATTGGTATATAACAATTTATTTTGTACTCTGTATTTTAAGTCCTTATATAAATACTTTTCTTAAAGTAGTATCCAGAGAGATGTTAAAAAATTTTATTTTGATTGGAGCTATAGTGTTTTATTTTATTGCGACAATTTGTTTTTTAATTAATGCAAATCAAATTGTAATGGATGCAGGATATGGAATTGTTAATTTTGTATACTTATATTGTTTTGGATATTATATCAGAAATTATTATGACGATACGCATAATACAATATTGTATATAGGAATATATTTTTTTGCTTGTTCAGGTACATATATAGTAAATTTAATTATGAGTGAAATTGCGGGATTTTATTTTGATTCGATGATAAGTTATAACACGATTTTTGCATTGAGTGGTTCTGTTGGTTTATTCATGTGGTTTAAACAGTTGAGATTTAAAGAAAATCGAGTAATTACTTGGCTGGCAAAACATAGTTTATCCGTGTATTTAATACATATGTGTCCATTTGTAGGAGTATTTACTTTTACAGAAATAATGAAAGTTAATCAGCTTGAAGGATATGCTCTGGGTAGAGCAATTATCATATTTCCATTGGCGATTTATTTAATATGTTCAATAATTGATTCTGTAGTGGAACCTATTATTATAATCTTCCAAAGAAATTGTATTAGAATTATTTTAAGGATTCGAAATAATATAGTGGACAGGAAAAATATATTATAGTGACCAATATAAGATATTGGAATTGTGTAGTTACCTTGTTATGGAACAACAGTTTGTGGATAGCAAATTAAGAACAAAATACTTTTGTTCTTAACATCAATAAAATATAGTTTAGACAGAGGGGTGGAACTTTGAAAATGAAACTTACACATTCGGATACCAAAATGATACATGGTTTGTCAGTTATGGCCATGGTAATATTACATTTGTTTGATAATTTAAAATATGGGAGAATGTATAGTCCCGTACTATATTTGTTGGGAAAACCCCTGATTTTTTACATTGCACAATTAAGTGACTTTTGTGTAATGGGTTTTGCTTTTTGTTCTGGTTATGCCTTGTACAAGCAGTTTCAGGAATCGGAGATAAGGACATATTATAAGAGACGTATAAAAAGTTTGTTAGTTTTAATGGCAAATTACTGGATGATTTTATTTATATTTACCACTATTAGCATTTTTATAGGAAATGGAGAAAATATGCCTGGAACGGTTGGTGAATTTATAGGGAATTTTTTCACTGTAAATACAACGTATAATGGCGCGTGGTGGTATTTGTTTATTTATATTTTATTGGTGATTTTATCACCTCTGATATTTACAATTTGTGATCGACTTCCAGTAGTAATTAGTAGTATAGGGCTATTGGGAATATATTTTTCAGCTTATTATGTCAGATTCAAGATTGTTCCTGATAATTGGTGTTTGGTAAAATATGGTTTGTTTGGAATGACATTGGCTGAATTTTGCATTGGAGTATTTTTCTTAAAGGGAAATTGGCTGGAGTTATTAAGCCGGATAATAAAAAGGATACCGCGTTGGGGTAGAATTGTTGGAAGTATTGTAATATGGTGTGGAATGCTCATAGGTCATACATTGATAGTTCCGAGTTTGTTTATTGCACCAATTACAGGACTGATTATAATAGTACTATTTATATTATGGGAAAAACCAAAATTTATTGAGTCGTTTTTCTTGTTGATGGGCAGACATTCTACAAATATATGGTTGATACATATGTTTTTCTATTTGTATGTGTTTAAAGGTTTCGTATATGTAGCACAATATCCACTAGCTATATTGGTGTTGATGTTGGTGAGTTGTATAGGATGTTCATACGTAATTAATATGCTGTTGCGACCAGTTATTAAGCAGATTACGAATTGGTTCAACGTAAGTGCAAAATAATTCAACGGATTGCGTTGCCCTAAAGCTAAGGCCATAATAATCATTAGAGAATGCAAGCATTTTACTTTATTCGATGCGTATGTCTCAGATTTAAAAGTGAGAGATTTTCATCACTTTGTGCAGATGGATCTGCTCCCCAAATTGCGATACAAGCGAATAGAGACAAATTCCTATCAGAAAATATGCGGCTAATAGGAGTAAACTGCATAGAAGAAGCAGGGATATCCATAGTAGGGCAAGACGCGATTATAGAAAGTTACGACAAGGCGCTCAAGTGGCTTGTGTCAGCTTATGGTCAGGCAATATATGAGTTTGAAACTGGTCAATACGAAACAGGAACAGAGCAGATAGAAGCGTTGAGGGGACGTATTTTAGATGTATATACATTTTTTTCTGAACTCAGAGGATGAAAGAAAAGCACGCCTGGCGAAAGAGATGATGAAGGTGATAGAGGTATGGGTGACAACTTACTAAACAGAGATAAGCAAGTGGATGGATAATCTATTCCCTTAATCGCATCACAACAAAGCCAGATTTTGATGATTGCTTTAAAAAATGAATATGTAGACAAAGCTACAGGTTATTCCGTTACTGACCTGATGCCTGAGTCATTAAAATAATAGTACAATACTATAAGAAATATCCTTGCAATGCAAGCCACTACAAAGTTTTTGTGGACATCGATGCCACAACAAATTCTGTGCACGATTTTTAAAGCTAAGCGGCCCCTTTTCAGAACCAAAAGGTTCACTAAAGATTATAGGGAGGTGTAGATTTTATGGAAAAGTTTGTAGAAAAATTTAATGTTTTTGATATCTTCACAATGTTATTGCCTGGTATAATTATTTCCTGTTTATTTAGCATCTCTCTATCATTCCAATACTATGATACCTGGAAAAATTACGGAAATGAAAAGTACGTTCTATTTTTTATTTTTTCTTATGTTTTGGGAGTGATATTTCAAGAAATAGGAACAATATTAGACAAAAAATATATATGGAAATATTTATATGGCGGAGAACCACGATATATTTTTTTGTCAGAAGATTACTATAAGAATATTTTTAGTACTGAACTTGCCTATAAAAACGCATTAGATATTGAAAATTATTTAAAAAAATATATAAATCCAGAAATCTATGAAAGCGCAAACGAGAAAGATAAAAATGCTTTTATATTTGAATATTGTTTGAATATATGTGAAATGAAAGGTATAACATACAAGGCTGATAAAATGTTTGTAATTTCTGAAATGAGCCGATCGATATTTTGGGGTTGCATTTCTACAATAATTCTAAACATGTATCTGATATTTGTTTGTTCATACTGTATTACATTCCTATACTATGAAATTCCATTATTAGTAATTAGTGCAATTATATTCTTTTATAGAAAAAAAAGATACGAGCAATACAGAATTAGAATATTGATTAGAATGTTTTTGATTTACGTACAACAACAAACTAGTATAACGAATATTAAATAATTGCTATATTAAATTGATACTGCTTCCTCTTCACTGATTTCATCCATTTTATACTTCCAGTGATAAACCACGGGTTCACGGTTCACTTCGTCAAAGTACTTGTAAATTCGTTCTTCCAACTCCTGTTTGGTATTGACACGAATTCCTCGAAGCATCTGTCTGGTCATCTTGCTGAAGAAGCTTTCAATCATGTTTAACCATG
>ERZ1108166.533-NODE-533-length-28986-cov-4.657772_pt1 | contig 28986 bp, 30 predicted proteins | sample MGYA00403702_ERZ1108166 | MGnify/ENA primary metagenome ERZ1108166 (study PRJEB35170, sample SAMEA104062401) | human gut metagenome | biome: human gut; feature: human-associated habitat; material: faeces | place: Denmark | collected 2012-05-01 ...
GCAAGTTCATTTTAAAACGCTTATAATGAATCTCTGAAAAGGAGGGATTCCCTTTATGAAACTGACAAAAAAAAGAGTTCTGATTGCCTGCATTGCATCTTTCTTTTTCCTGCTTCTGATTTTTTTTCTTCTGCAGACAAGGCAGACCGACCATACCGAACCAATTTCAAAAACTGCTTTCAAACTGAACACAGTTGTCACACTAAAAATTTATGATTCTAAAGATGAGACGCTTTTAGATGAGGCTCTCTCCATCTGTGATAAATACGAAGATATCTTCAGCCGCACAAAGGAAAGCAGCGAACTATACAAATTAAATCAAGGCACACTGCCACAATCTGAGGGAAGTTTCATACTCTCAGACGAACTTGCCGAACTGACGGAAAAAGGACTTTATTATTCCGACCTCTCCGAAGGGGGATTCGACATTACAATCGAACCGGTTTCCGATATGTGGGATTTTGTATCAGATGAAAAAATCATTCCCGATGACACCGCCCTAAAAGAAGCTCTTCCACTTGTAAATTATAAAAATGTTACTCTGAAAAATAAACAGCTACAATTTTCCGAAGAAGGTATGGGACTTGACCTCGGTGCTATTGCCAAAGGATACATCGCTGACCAGATAAAAACATTTTTAATTTCCAAAGGAGTAAAAAGTGCCATTATCGATCTCGGTGGGAACACTCTTTGTATTGGCGGCAAACCAGATGGAACTCCATTTCAAATCGGTATTCAAAAACCTTTTGCCGAGCGAAGCGAAACAGTTGCCGCATTGGAGATCAAAGATAAATCAGTCGTGTCTTCCGGTATCTACGAACGTTGTTTTAAAAAAGATGGTAACTTTTATCATCATATTTTAAATCCCAAAACAGGTATGCCTTATAAAAACGGACTTGTCTCTGTGACAATTCTTTCTGACCAATCCGTTGACGGAGACGCCCTAAGCACCTCCTGCTTTGCGCTCGGAGCAGAAAAGGGTATGGAACTTGTGGAAAAACTTGAAAATACAGAGGCTGTTTTCATTACAGAAGAAGGCGAATTTATCTATAGCAGCGGCTTTCCAGCCTCTGCCCAGTAAAAGTCAAAAAAGGAAGTATGAGTCCTACCAGGAGCATACTTCCTTTTTCTTAAAGCAAAAATACCTTCTATTTTAATAAATACTGAGAATCATATAAATGAATCCCATTGCCAGCATTTCCACAGGAAGCCCTCTATAAGCTCTTCCTGTTCTCGCAAACCGCAGTGTCTTTTTCACGGAAATAAAAAGAACAACAGGTACAAATACTGCCCAGATAAATCCTATATTATCTCCAAAGCTTGCCATCGCAAATGGCTGAGAAAAGAGAACTGCCGGAACAACAGGAAAAAGCCCTTCTGTTCCTGTACTTCTTTTTTTCAGAACACCGTTAGTAAATGCAAGGGAAAGTCCTGCACAAATAAATCCAAATGTCATATCAAGGAATTTCTTTGACTGGAACTCTGCCTCCAGAAGTGTGTATCCAAAAACACTTCCTTCTGCACAAAATTCTCTCACTGCTGCCAGCAATATCCAAAATCCCCAGATGATAGCACATTCCCAGAATAACTCTCCATACTCCCCATCCAGTTCTTCTTTCAGCACATGACGGGCAGCTAAAAGTCCGATTACAAAAGTAATCAGCCATGTTTTTGTATCTACGGAAATTCCAATTGCAGAAAATCCCATAAGAAATGCACTTGCGCTGACGGAGCCTGTTCCTACCAATACACAGGCTTTTAAGCTCCAATCCGGAACAAAGGGGTTTAAAAGATTTTTCAGAAATTCTCCAAATACAACTGCCAGAATAATCAGAATCCCGGCGCTAAATGCCTCCTTCATCCCGGCGGAAAACAGAATAATTCCAAGGGCGAAGGCTTCTGCCGGATATTTTAATTTCATACCAAATCCTCCGCTTTCTTTATTTTACTGTCTGTAAAAATTCATATGCCTCGTTGATTCCTGTTACTGCTGCCGTAGAAGAAATAGTTGCACCGGATACTGCCTGTACCTCGCCTGTTCCCACTTCTTCGCTCTCTGTATTTTCCTCTGCTGCCGGCTCTTCTGTCGTTTCTTCTGTCTCCACCCCAGCAGCTTCATTGAGACACTTCTCTGCAAGGGATACAAAGCCGCCTACGGAAATGCTTACTCCGGATACTGCGTCTGTTTTTCCCTGCTCATCCATTGTAAGGAAGGTAAGATTCTGATTTTCCACAAGTGCTTCTGCAAGCGCTTTCGCCTGCTCTGCCCATGTAGGACCGTCCTCTGTCATTGTGTACTCGCCTTTTTCAGACATAACGCTTTTTTTGCTTCCGTCCTCGCCAATAGAATCCCAGTTTACTTCTGTGATTTTTCCTTCTTTTACAGTGATGGTTACCTGATCTGCAAAACCGCTGTCATCTTTTTCTCCAGATGCTTCATATGTTCCATCCTGTAATACTGCACCTTCTAATTCTTTTGCTCCTTCAGACGCTTTTTTCTCTGCAGGAGCTTCTTCTCCTCCGTTCATTCCCGGAAGATATACAGGCGCTTTCATTCCTACAAACTGACCTGCAAACTCTTCTTCCGCAATTCTTGCTCCAAGTCCCTCAGTCTCACTATGTTCTGTTACAGAAACTTTTGAGATAGTTTCTCCGTCTGCCTCAAAAGAAACATCCATTAAAATATCTCCGCCGTAACCCTTTTCTTTTACAGTAACTACATATCCGTTATCTGTTGCTGCCGCTTTTTCAATATTCTCAGTGCCGCTTACATCAAACTCTTCTTTTACTTCTGCACTTCCTTCTCCTGAATCGCTTCCTGTATCAATTGCCAGCGCTCTGGAACCTGCAATCACCCCGAAAGAAAGGGCAGTGACAACAGCCAGTGCAAGAATTCCTCTTACATTTTTATTTTTCATTTCTGCTCTCCTTATTATGCGTCTTTTCTTTTTACACCATATACATGTTTCTTATAAATCATGGACAGAAGACCTGCCATACAGTTTGCTGTCAGAATACCGAAGCAGATTCCCTCCGGATAATTACTGAAAATTCGGATTGCCGCCGTAATAACGCCTGCCGTTGCTGCATAGAGAAGTTTTCCCTTTCTGGAAGCAAAAGCATAATCTGTCAGCATATAGCAGCCTCCCATAATAAGACCGCCACCGAAAAGATTCAGAAGAATATCTCCTGTAAACAGTCCGGAAGGTCCGAATACAAAGGTGAGAAGTACAACTGTAAAAATATAAGTAACAGCAGCTTCCGCGTTTACAATTCCTTTATAGCAGAGAAAACCGAATCCTAAAAGAAGGAGAAGCTTACTCGTCTCTCCCATAGCTCCCGGCGTTTCTCCCAAAAACATCTGTAAATAGCTGTATCCTGCTTCTGCACCGCCTTTTACTGTTCCAAGCACAGTCGCTCCTGATACGGCATCCGGATTTATGGTATTTGGCACTACATACTGCATAACTGCCTGCGGCCATACAATCATGATAAGAAGTCTTCCCATAAGAGCCGGGTTTACAAAGTTATTTCCAATTCCGCCAAACATTTGCTTTACAAATATGATGGCAAATACATCAGCCGCTGCAAGTGCCCATACCGGCACCGTTACCGGCATATTATAAACAATCAGAAGCCCAGTTACCACAGCACTGAAATCGCCTGCCGTCACTTGTTTTTTTGTAATCTTCTGCCAGAGATACTCTGTAATTACACAAATAGTAATTGATAAGCCTGCAAGATAAAGGGCACGGATTCCAAAAAAGTACACAGCTCCAAAAAGTGCCGGAATAAGTGAAAGCGTTACATACATCATAACCTGTCTTGTAGTACGCTCTGTACGAAGATGTGGTCCGTTTATCGCTCTTACATTACTCATGATTTTTTCACCGCCCTTTCACGCATACGCTGTTTTACTATATCTCTCGCCATTCTGGTGCGCACGGAAAGTTCTCGTTTCGCCGGACAGATGTAAGAGCAGCAGCCGCAGGCAATACACTCGCTGGCATAAAGCTCCTCACATAAATCATAGTCCTCTTCTAAATAGGCAAACTCTATCTGATACGGCACAAGTCCTGCCGGACACACGCTTTCACAGCCTGCACAGCGGATACATGGAGATTCTTCATATTCTTTATCCGGAAGGACAAGAATGCCGGAAGTATTTTTTGTCACATAAAAAAGTTCTTCTTCTCCATTCCAATCAGATGCTACGCAAGGTCCTGTCATAGGTCCTCCTGCAATCACCCGATTTTTTTCTACTGTCACTCCTCCTGCAAGATTTAAAAGCTCTTTTGCCGAAGTTCCAATAGGAACAAGATAATTACCTGGATTTTTTACATATCCTGTTACTGTAACAATTCTCCTTGTAAGAGGAATACCTGCAAACGCCATATCTGCTGCCGCCTTTGCAGTTCCTACATTAGAGACAATTACACCTGCATCTGCCGGAAGTCCACCCATTGGCACTTCTCTATTAAGTACTGCCTGAATAAGCTGTCTCTCGCCTCCCTGCGGATACTGTGTAGGAAGAATTTTGATTTCCACAGGATTTTCCCCCTGCATCTCTTTTTCTCCCTCTTTTAAAATCTTCTGAAGAAGCTCTGCTGCCTCCGGCTTATTATCCTCCATACAGATATATGCCTTATCTGCTCCGGATGCTTTCAGCAACACGCGTACGCCGTTAATTACAGCGAAGCTCTGTTCTAACATCAGACGATAATCGCATGTGAGAAACGGTTCACACTCTGCCGCATTAATCAACAGGGCATCAATTTTTTTGTCCGTTTCATATTTTTTATGAGTAGGAAAGCCTGCTCCTCCCATTCCTGTAAGACCGCCATCACGAATCATGGCAATCAATTCTTCCCTTGTATATTTTTCAAGGCTCTCAAGACCTTTCATGTGAGGATGAGTTTCTTCCCTCTCCGGCCCCTCTCTTTTAATGATACAGGATAAAAGATTTCTTCCCTGGTTCTGTACTTCCCGAATGTCCACAACTCTTCCGCTTACGCTTGCGTGAAGAGGAGCCGCCATAAACGCCTCCGGACGTCCTATCTCCTGCCCTTCTGTTACCTGATCTCCAGGTTTTACAAGAAAGCTGCATTTTCCGCCAAAAGACTGCTCTGACAAAATTGTCACTGTCTCCGGCCAGTAAACACGAACAGGCAGATTCATGGTCATTGCCTTATCATACCCATCTGTGGGATGTACTCCTCCGGGGAAAGCATGTTTTATTTTTTTCAGCATGTCTGTTTTCCTCCATTATTTTCCCACAGCAAAATCGCGATGATTTTGCCATGTCTGTTCGTTAAATTATTGACACACCCAAATAAGATACCACATATAAGGTATGTTTGACAAGAAGGAATTTTATTATGCCAAACAAAAAAAGAGTTCAAATTCTCCCTGTCGGAAAATCTGTACTCTTTTCATTGTGTATATACCTTTGGGTCGCTTAACAGTTTGTCATATTTTTCCCAGCTCCGGTAAGACCTTCAAAATCCTTAATAAAGTCTTCTACTGCTGCTGTAATCGCCTGGTTTTTTACAAGTCCCTCAATCACATCCGGTGCTATTGTTGCAGCCCCAATGCCATATTCGCAAAGCTCAAGCACCTGCTGTGAATTTTTAAAACTTGCAGCCAGAACTTTTGTTTTCAGATTATTATTTTCAAAAATATCCTGAATCTCTTTTGTTACCTGAATGCCGTTAAATCCCATATTATCAATTCGATTAATATAAGGCGCTGCATAAGAAGCGCCGCATTTAGCTGCTAAAAATGCCTGCATAGGGGTATATATTGCAGTTGCAGTAATAAGGATTCCTTCTTCATGAAGCTTCTTCATTGCTTTAAATCCTTCTCTTACAGCCGGTATTTTTACAAACGTATTTTTTCCAAGTTCTTCTATAATACGATGTGCCTCCTGTATCATTCCCTCTGCATCTCTTGATACAGCCTGTACATGAAGTTCTCCTTCCTCTCCGATAAATTCCCGGATTTCTCTTAAAACTTCATAGGGACTTCTTCCGCTTTTTGCCAGAATAGAAGGATTTGTAGTGACTCCTTCCACAGGATAAAACTCATAAATTTCTTTAATCAAATCGATATGTGCGTCATCGATAATCAATTTCATATCCAGTTCCTCTCTCTCTAATATCTTCTCTTTTCATAATACCATTCTGTATCTTTTAAAACAATACTCTCCTTATTCCATCATCATTAAAATTTCTCACTGATTACATTTTTAAGTTCAAATATTTTTTCTTCTATTTCATGTATTATCACTTTAAAATCATCATCTGATTTTCCCGTGGGGTCTTCTAATCCCCAGTTATCATCAAATGTTCTGCCAATAAAAGGACAGTTTACATTGCAACCCATAGAAATTGCAATATCCGGATTCGGTATTTCATTCAGTAGCTTAGAATACTGATTTTTCTCCATATCAATTCCATATAATTCTTTCATAATCCGAACAGCATCCTGATTTATTTGTGGTTTCGTTTCTGTGCCTGCTGAATAGCTTTCGAATACGTCTGATGCAAAATGTCTCCCCAGACATTCTGCAATCTGGCTTCTGCAGGAATTATGAACACATATAAATGCAACTTTAGGTTTCTTCCTATTATAATAAGGGCATTTTTCTTTAATACACTGCATATTTAAACCAGAATATGTACACTTAATTTCTTCTTTTTCTAAGGTAACGCCATAATGAGTATTTACATATTCTATTCCATATTGAAGCCCCACCATTGCATCTCTTTTACAACATCTCGGACCGTTTATTTTTCCCAGTTCTTTTATTGCACTGGAAGTAAACTGCATATGATTCCCCCAAGTGCCATCTGAAGACAACGGTCCAGTCCCATCTATAATAGACAGAGCTGCACCTATTGAGGTAACTGCGCCGCACACTCCCCATAAACCGCACATTGCCCCCGGCATTTTTAACCCTTCTTTTTTTAACTGTTCCAAAGCGGTATCCAAATCTATATCACCGCCGGCATTTTTATAAGCTACAAGCAAACATGCTCCATCCAGGATATGATGTTCCGGTCCATGAATACTGATATATTCTTTTTTTGCAATATTCTTAAAAATACGAATAGGATTCGTTTCTGTTTCCATTTTTATATCATGTACGATTAATTCTGCTCTTTCATCTAATGTCATAATTCATTTCCCCTTTCATTTTAACTAATATTGAAATAAACTTTTCCGCCGCTTTCGAGAACACCTGGTATCTTTTCCAGACGATGTGCATACCTGATTCCGTCTGTGGAAAAAGAGGCCGAAAACACAACTTGCTGTTTCCTGATGTGTTGATGATTTTATCTAATCCAATGGCATATCCCAGCCCTTCTTCAACCATCAAAGATGCGTTAAACAGAAGATTATAAGTTGCTACGATTTCCAATTCAGATAATTCTTTTTTTATCCATGCAGTCAAAGTACCCTTACTATCATCCTGATTTGAAATAATCAGCGGTTTATCCCACAAATCTTCCGGTTGAACTGCCTCTTTGGAAGCCAATGGGGAATCTCTCTTCATCAAAACTCCCCATATGTCTTTAAAAGGCAATTCAATCGAATTGTATTTTACATGATCTACATTTCCAAACACAATCCCGAAATCAATCAGCCCCTTATCCAGTTGTTCACTGACGAAATCCGCATTACCGCTGGAAATATGATAATGGATTCCTGGATAAAACTTATAAAGCTCTTTTGCAGCTCTCGCCATAAAACGGATTGCATCTGTTTCTCCAGTGCCAATATAGACATCTCCTACAATCATTTGATCAGAGAGCGATATTTCCCGTTCCGTTTTTTGTACAAGGTTTAATATTTCTTCTGCCCGCTTACGAAGAATCATGCCTTCTTCAGTAAGTGTCACTTTTCTTGTCCCTTTTGACCCGCGAATCAAAAGCTGTTTCCCCAGTTCTTCTTCCAGTGCTTTGATTTGCGTTGAAAGTGTGGGCTGAGAAAGATGAAGCGATTCTGCTGCTCTGACAATACTCTGTTCTCTTGCAACCGCAAGAAAGTAACCAAGCACCCTCAATTCCATTATCAGCTTTCCTCTCTTTCTGTTTATGTGATTATAGTATAATCTGCTTTTGAATAGGTTTCAACTATCGAAATCTATAAATTATAAGTATTGGCTATTTTATTTTTCTCTTTCTATAATAGAATCGGAAAGATGACCACAGGAGGTTTTCAAATATGAATATAATAGAGAATAAATCATTTGACGGGGAACGTACTCTTTATGGCACTCATGAGCTTCTTATTAAGAACTGCTCCTTTGACGGGCCGGCAGACGGCGAAAGCGCCGTAAAAGAAAGCGGCAATATTAAAGCGGAGCACTGTTTTTTTAATCTGCGGTATCCGTTCTGGCATGACCAGAAACTTACAATCACAAATTCAGAAATGACATCTGGCTGCCGAGCAGCATTGTGGTATTCTAATCACGTGAACATATCAAACACCAAACTTCATGGAATTAAAGCCCTTCGAGAATGCAGCGATGTTGCAATTCAAAATTGTGACATTATTTCTCCTGAATTTGGCTGGTCTGTTCAGAAAATCTGTATGGAAGACACCACGGCAGTCAGCGAATATTTTATGATGCGTTCAGAGAATTTAACCTTCCGCCAGGTGCATCTCCAGGGAAAATACTCCTTCCAGTATATTAAAAATGCTGTTTTTGAAGACTGCGTTTTTGATACAAAGGATGCGTTCTGGCACGGAGAAAATATTACGGTTCGAAACAGCACAATAAAAGGCCAATATCTGGCATGGTATTCCAATGGGCTGACGCTGATTAACTGCAAGATTATCGGAACTCAGCCATTTTGCTACTGTAAAAATCTGAAACTTATTAATTGTGAAATGATTGAAACAGACCTGGCTTTTGAAAAATCTCAGGTAGAAGCGGAAATCATCACGAAAATTGACAGTGTTAAAAACCCATTATCCGGTCGAATCACTGCACCAGATATAGGTGAAGTAATTTTGGATGATTGCAACGCAAAGGGAAAAATTATCATTTCGTAATCTCTCTCGAAAAATTACCCGAAGCCGTTTTACTATTGCACGACTTCGGGTCATTTTATCCGTTTAACTTTTATAGTACATTACAAATTTCCAATAATAAAATCTCCATTTTTATTTTATATTTATCATTCTTTTGCTTCCGGATATTCTGTACAAAGCAGTCTATATGCCGGCTCATCTTCTTCTATTGTTGGGAATCTTCCAAGCGGCTCATAGAAGAAATTATCTGTATGGTCATCATTTACCATAGAAACTTCTCCAATCAGAGAGGGACCGCCTTCCGGAATTACAAATTCATGATACTGGAATGGAACAAGCGTAATGGATTCTCCATTTTTTAATCTTACAGGCTCTCCTGCCTTGACCTTATACTGACGTCCATCTTTGTAAATCAGTACATCATTTTCCAAATCCTTCTCAAAAATTTCTCTTCCTTCATCTACGTGGTGAACTTTAGACTTGTCTGCATTGTAAAATGTGAAAACAATGTCATTTCCACCTCTGTTGATAATATCCTCTCTTTTATTTTCATGATAATGCATAGGGGAAACCTGCCCACTGTCACACATCATAATTTTTTCCGCATATGTTTTTGGATATTTCGGATTATGTACATTACCGTTTCGAATTGTAATAAGCGCTAATCCCAGGGTATCAAACTTTCCTTCGCCGTAATCGGTAACATCCCATCCCAATTCACATTCACGAATTTCATCATATTCATGGTTTTTCTCGGCCCACTCATCTGGAGTAAAATACAAATATGGAGGAAGTTTAAATCTGCATTCTTCCAACAGTCCTTCCATTTTCTTAATTGTAGCATTAATCTCTGATCTCTTCATACAGCTTACCTCTCTCTCTTATTGTTTTTAAAATTGCTTTCAAATACTTTTACTGCTTCCGATATTTCTTGTTCCCCGTCCAGAACTGTAAATGTCAGTATGTTTTTTTCTTTTTCAAACGGCTGTAATTTATGTACATCGTTTCTTTTTTCGTGATACATACGTCCATATACACTGGAATTTGATGGTTCAAGACCAAGAACGTAATCTCCTGACGCGATTGATTTCCATTCCATAAAATACGGAAGATTCTTTGCATTGTATGAAATTTTCAATCCCATTCCCAGCTTTTCATTGATAACAAGAACAGATACATTTTTCTCCTCATCGCTACATATATCATGTATGAAAACATATTCACTTTCATTATCTTTTGGAGATTCCATTCTGTTGTATTCCGCTTCGTGACCCTGGCTCACCTCATCACGGGCAGTAACTTTCCTTGTCGGAATATACACTTTTGTATTCTCATCTAAAAACGGGTATCCCATATTAATATGGTACAAAAGCATCAATGGTTCTTCCCGAAATCCTTCATTTTCAATTTCATCTGTTACAATTACTGTTTTACTGCCATAGACTGTAGTTATCTCCCTGCGAAGCACCATATTCTCACCAAATAATGCAGCTTCTCTCATCTGACCTTTGACAGAGATTTTATACCCGTCCTCATCCCAATAGGCATCTGCACTCACATGCTCTGCTGGAGTTGTTCTCATACGGCCATGCATAGGATAATCTACCCCTTCTACCTTGCATGGTGCGCATATATTTTCAAGTCCTGCGGTAAAAAACATTCCTCCCATAATTGAGCGGATTGCTTCATCACCATTTGTATCATACTGGTTTCTGCCCTGTAACCCAGGTTTGGAAAGAAAATTTATATTTACTCCCTTATAGCTAAACTGATTCATATCCAGCGCTTTATCAGCCATAAGCTGGAAGTGAATACCGCCATTTTTCACTTCATACACAGACATTCCGTGGCTTCTTCCCTCTGTGTATGTCAAAGGACGAACATATGCTACCTGCTGCATGTTTCCAACATATTTTAACAGCTCTTTCTTATCCTTTTGAGACATTCTTTTCCCTCCTCCAGTAACTTACTCAAGATTTGCATGATACTGCCATAATGATTTCATATCAAGTTCACGGCTCTCTACAATCATTTTGGCTAGAACATCTCCTAAAATCAATAAACTCTGTTCAAATAATGATGTCATAATCTGACAGGAATCAATTTCGTCTTCCAGATAAAATTTCGTTCTCACTGGAATTCGTACCATATAATCTGCAATATCTTTCATCTCACTGTTAGGATTCGAACCAATATGTACTATTTTGCAATCAACAGTATTCCTGGCTTTCTTTGCGATTCCAAGGGGAAATAAAGAGCCGCCTGAGCCAGACCCCACTATCAGCAGGTCATTTTTTGTAATAGCCGGTTCTGTAATTTCTCCAACATAATGTGCCTTGATTCCCAAATGTGCCAGTCTTTTACATACACACTGCAGCGCCAGCATAACTCTTCCAACACCTACAAAAAATACCTGTTCTGAATTTAATATATCCTCTGTTAACTGTTCAAGAGACTTCGAATCAATGCTCAGCATAGTTTTTTCCAGCTCTCCAAATACATCAGCACATACTTTTTTATAGTTCTCAGCAAATGTCATAACCGTATCACTCCTTATTTCAGAACGCTTTTTCTTAACTCATTTAATCTTTCAAAACTTCCAGATAAATCATTCCGCTCCAAACATGTACTGCCCGTCACAAAAATATCCGCTTGATTCTTACCATATTCCCTGATATTATCAGGAGAAATCCTTCCATCTAACTCAATCTTTGTGGACAGTCCTCTTTCATTAATCATATTTCTTAATTCGCTGATTTTCCTCTCTGCATAGCTCACCTGTTTTTCTCCCTTTACAAAAGCATACCCCGGATTGATTAACATCAGCAGAACGGTATCACATTTTTCAAGAACATACTCTACTGTAGAAAGTGGTGTTGCCGGCTTAAGGGCCACGCCTGCCTTCACTCCTCTCTCACGTATACGGTTAAGCATCCCGTCAATATGAGGCTGTGTTTCTGCATGAAAAACAATCTGCTCCACACCAATATCCAACAGCTCATCTACAAAAAAATCCTGATTTTCTACCATAACATGGCAGTCGAAAAATAAATCTGTTTTTTTGCGCAATTGACGAACCGTATCTAATCCAAGGGGCATACTGGGACTGAAATGTCCATCCAAAATATCTACATGAAGCATTTCTATTCCAGATTTTTCCAGTATGCGTACCTGGCTCTCTAAATTACACATATCCAAACAAATCAACGATGGTGAAATTATGCACTTTTCTTCCCAAATACTCATAACAAGCCTCCGAAATCTATGTTTATTTGTTTTCCTTTAAACAAAGCTCTATCGTTTCTCTCGTTGGCAGGGACGAAATCGCTCCTTTGCTCTGAACACAGATACTTCCTGCCACATTTCCATACTCCATAGCAGACTGTATTATTGTTTCATTCAAATCTTCAATCTTTTCCACACCATGAATACGCATATAAGAAAGGAAAGCGCCCCAGAACGCATCTCCTGCTCCAGTTGCATCTACCGCTTTTACCTTTCTTCCCTGAATCCTGAGCACACTGTTTTTGTAAAATGCCTGTGCTCCATCAGAACCAAGAGTTTCCACTACCAGTGCGATTTGATTCGTTTCCATGAGTTTATTGATATTTTCAACGCCGCCAATCATATCTACTTCTTCTTCAGAAATTTTCAGAATATCCACATACGGTAAAATGTCAAGAACAGCTTTTGTACATGCCTCCTGATTGTCATTCCACAACAAATTGCGGTAATTTACATCAAAAGAGACTATTTTCCCTTTTTCCTTTCCCACTTTTAAAGCCTTTATTGTTGCATCTGCTACAGGATGTGCCGACAAAGAACAAGAACCTGCGTGAACAATTACCGAATCTTCAATTTCCTCCTCTTTAATTTCCTGCGGTGTTAACAGCATATCAGCGCCAGGCTTTCTGGCAAATGTAAATACTCTCTCTCCATTTTCGTGAAGAGTTACAAATGCCATTGTTGTAATAGCTTCATCTGTTAAATCTGAAACTGCCTGCTTTACATCATGCTCCTTCAGCGTATCCATCAAAAAACAGCCAAAATCATCATTTCCAACTTTACACGCCATAGATGCTTTTAATCCGTTTTTTGCCACTGCAATTGCCACATTGGCTGGAGCCCCTCCTGCTCTTCTGAGATAGCTCGCAGGCACATTTCCTGGAATCATATCAATAACCATTTCACCAATTGCATAAACATCTGTCATTTGTCCTATCTCCTCTGTATTTTTATATAATCCGTGGATAAAACTCTCTGATACTCATAAACAACTCGCGGAAAATCTGTTGTTTTTCATTATATATTCTTACGTTTTCCGAAACAGGTTCTACTACTGTGTCACTCATGGCAATAGTCGCTTCGCATGCTTCTATAATATCTTTATAAATCCCGACTCCAACTCCCGCAAGAATCGCTGCACCATGACAAGCTTCTTCCATTATATTTGTTGAATATACCGGCATATTCAGCATATCTGCCTGAATCTGTTTCCATGTTACACCTCTCGCAGCACCTCCAGACGCAATCAATTTACTTCTCTTTACATTCATCTCATCTAAAATGCCAAGACATTCCTTGAGATTAAAAAGAATTCCCTCCATTGTTGCCCGCACAATATGACTCTGCTCATGCATCATGCTGAGCCCAAAATACATTCCTTTTGCCTTCGGTTCATTGTACGGTGTTCTTTCACCTGCAAGATAAGGCAGAAAATATAATCCCTCTGCACCTGCCGGTGTTGCTCCCGCCCTTCTATCCAGCTCGGCAAAAGACTGTTCTGTCTGTAAAACTTTCTTTTTCAGCCAGCTTAAAGTACTTCCGCCATTCAATGTGCCGCTTTGTAAAACCCATCTTTCCGGAACAGTATGACACCATGTTTGAATCCTCATACACGGATCAAATATTGGCTTATCAACAACTGCTGCAAGCTGAGAAGATGTACCAATGTTACATGTAATAATTCCGCTTTTAATAATCCCATTTCCGGTAAGCGCTGCCATACTGTCACCAGCACCATACACTACGCTCGTGTGAGTGGAAAGTCCTGTCTCATCTGCTGCTTCTGCAGTAATTTTCCCGGCAATTTCATAACTCTTGTGTACAGGTGCCCAAATATCTTCCCGAACTCCCAGTCTGCGGAACAACTCTGTGCACCAGCAGCTATTCTTCACAGAAAATGCCAGTGTTGCTCCCGCATCCGTACATTCCGTACCAATCTCTCCACACAGGCGATAACAAATATAATCTTTTGGAGACATCACATAACGAATTTTATCATATATTTCCGGCTGATGTTTTTTCATCCAGTACACAGTGCTGATAATCATCCCTGCGCTTGGCTGATTCAGAAGTTCATCTGTCATCAGATTTCCTGCTATGGAGCGGATTTCCTTAAGTTCTTCACTGCTTCTTTGATCCAGATGAATAATAGCAGGACATACTAATTGCTTCTTTTCATCCAAAGCAACCATCCCATGCATTTGTCCCGAAAAGCCAACTCCAATAATCTCGCTTCCCGACAGACCGCTTTTCTCCAGAGCCTCTCTTATAGAATATTTTACTGCATTCCACCATTCCTCCGGATTCTGTTCTGCCCATGCAATTTCAGGAATCTGAATACCATAATCCGCATTTCCAATTCCTGCTGTCTTTCCTGTTTCGTCTATGATAAGCGTTTTGGTACTGGAAGTACCCAAATCTATTCCCATCAAATAACTCATCACTTATCACCTGCTTTCAATTATTTCAATCTCCACACCATTAGGATCTACAATTAACATTGTACTGCAAGCCAGTTTTTCAACATATGATGGTTCTTTTCGCACAAAAAACCCTTCATTCATGCAACGTTCCATCAGTTCTTCCAAATTATCCGCCTCCAGGCAGAAATGCCTGTACATACCAATATCCGTTTCCTTAAACTGTTTTCTTTCACTCTTATCCGTATAATCAATCAACTCCAATCTGACATTTTGTGGAAGTGCAAAATATGTCAAAGTATGGTCTCCCATGTCAATAAAACCATTCTCCTGTAAACCTAATATATTTTTGTAAAACTCCACCGATTTTTTTAAATCAACGACATTAATAGTAATATGATTCAATCCAATAATCTTCATATTCACACCTCATTCCTTTTCCGGGATTTCATATACAACTTTACTTTCAAGAAATTTCAGCACTTCCTGACTTAACAGTACTTCTCGAATTTCTTCAGCATCAAAAGCATTTACTTTTTTATATTCCTCGACAGTTCCATATCCGGCAAGAAAAGCTTGGGCATCCAGATATTTATTTAACTCTTCATCCGTCACCTCTATTCCTTCTTTATCTGCAACTGCCTGAAAAGCTGCCAGCTTCTTACAGTAAGTCATTCCCATGTCCTCAATATAATCCTGACATGTATTTTCTGTAATCTCTTTGTCGTAGAATTTCATAAACTCAGATAATGAAATCTTATATTGATCAGCGTAACTTTGGAGCTGTTTCTTTAATATTTCTGTATTTCTATCGACAAATGCCTGCGGAAGTTCTTTTTTTAAATCGCTCCTGCTTTCCAGGTATTCCCCGATGTCATTGTGTATTCCTTCTGTGTCACCTTTATTTGCACTCACTTCTATTTGCTCGTAACTGGTCAATTCAATATACTCAGATACGTCAAATTGCGATAAATACGCTACATCAGAATTCTCTTCTGCCATAACTATAGAGGTCGGCAGCAAAATAAGCGCCATTAAAAATCCAACCCCAGCCGCTAAATCACGAATTCTCTTAAACATCTCAAACCCTCCGCTTCTGGTTTAATAAAATAGCAGGAGAAATACATTGGACTTCTCCTGCTTCCATTAAACATCATTTCACGACAATGTCTCTGCCTTTTGTATCTGAATTGAGATATACGGCTACAATCAGGATTACACCAATAATAATATCTTTCCAAAGTGGATCAATACCCATCATATTCAGACCAGACGTAATAGCTGTAATTGTAACAACTCCGACAGAAGTACGAAGAACGCTTCCACGTCCACCTGCCATAGATGTACCGCCTAATGCAATCGATGCAATAGCAGAAAGAGTTAACGCATCTCCGATAGTCGGCACTGCTGACTTCTGCTTGTACGCATAAAGAGCACCAGCAAGGGAACTACATGCACCACTCATAACAAATGCCATAATCTGTGCTCTGTCTGTATTAACACCAGCAAGTCTTGTAGCACGTACATTAGCTCCAACAGCAAAGATTGCTCTTCCTGACGGCGTATATTGCTGGAAAATATAAAGTACAGCCAAAACAGCCACTGCTACTATAAATATAACCGGAATTCCTAATATCTTAGATGTCATCCATGCAATCTCTTTTCTGTACTCCATACCAACTGCCACAGAACCATTAGGACAAAAATATAAAGCTATAAACGCCCATAAATTCTGCGTACATAAGGTCACAATAAATGAAGGAATTTTCAGTTTTGTAACAATTCCACCATTTAATAATCCAAGGAGCATACCGATTATAACCATCAACGGAATAATCCAGTTTCCAAAGCGATTTACATACAATCCGGAAATAACACACGTTGCAGAAACCATTGCACCTGCTCCAAGATCAATTCCTCCTGTAAAGATAATAAAAGAAAGTCCTCCTGCAAGTAAAATCAGAGGTGACACCTCAATCAAAAGATTTTGCAAACTATATGCACTTACAAAATTCGGATTAATAATACCAAAAACTGCAAATACCAGAACGATACTTATTACAACCATATATTGCGATATATCAGATAAACTAAATTTTTTATTTTTCATCTTTACCTGCCCTCCTACATCATAAAATGTACAACTTCCTGCTGGGAAGGTTTATTCTCGACAGGACAGTCAAATGATCCACTAATCAAACCATCTCTGAAAACAATAACATTGCTTGCAAGTCCAAGACATTCATCCAATGTATCCCCAATAACGATAATCGCATGTCCCGCCGCAGTCATTTCACGTACCAAACGATAAATTTCCTGCTTAGCACCAACATCTACACCTCTGGTAGGATGATTTAGAATCAGAATCTTACATCCACTCTCCAATGCTCTTGCAAAAATAACTTTTTGTGCATTACCACCGGAAAGCTGAACGATTCTCTCTTTTGGTCCTGTACACTTAATACCGGCTTCTTTTATCCACTTATTTGCCGTATCGCGAATTAGTTTTCCTGATAACAAACCATTTTTTTTCAAATTGTTCCAATTTGAAATGGTAATATTATCCGCAATAGACAAAATACCAATCATACCTTCATCTCTTCTGTCCTTAGGAACTGAAAGAATTCCATTCTTTCTTGCATGATAAGAATTTTTAAATTTCTTTTCTTCTCCATTCAGAATAATTTGCCCAGATGTGGGAGCTACCTGTCCAATCAAACAATTACACACATCTTCTGCACCGGAACCATCCAATCCAGCAAATCCCAATACTTCACCTTCACGCAATTTGAATGAAACATGATTAAACACACCATACAAACTAAGGTCTTCCACTTCCAATACTACCTTGTCATCAGACGGTGTAGTCTGCTGAGCTTCTACATAAAACTCTCCAGTTGTAGCCCGTCCAACCATTTTTTCGTAGAGTGTATTAATATCCGCCTCTTTTGTTGGAAATACTGCTGTTTCCTCACCATCTTTAAATACATAAATCGTATCTGTAATTGCAAGAATTTCATCCAAATGATGAGAAATAAAAACAATTCCATTTCCAGCTTCTTTCATCTTACGTATCTGTTTATACATCTGCTGAATTTCATCATCAGAAAGTACAGTTGTAGGTTCATCCAGTAAAATAATAGCATGTCCGTCTGCTACCTCCGTAACAACATCTAACACCTTCGCTATTTCCACCATTTCACGAGTTGCCATGTCAATATCTCTGACTTTCTTACTTGGATCAACTTTAATATCAACTCTTTCTAATGCTATTTTCGCATCTTTATTCATTTTAGTCCAGTTGACGATACCTGCTTTAGAATATTTTTTTTCACGTCCCAAATAAATATTCTGTGCAATCGTAAGATTGGCTACAAGAGACTGCTCCTGGAAAACCATACCAACTCCCTGCCTATTTGCATCGATAATTGATGCTGCTTCATACGGTTTACCCATATAGAACATCTGTCCCATAGATGGTGTATCCACACCGCTAATCATTTTCATTAATGTGGATTTCCCCGCACCATTTTCTCCAATCAATCCTATAACTTCGCCACTGTGGATTTTCATATCTATATCGTGCAAAACAGTATTGGATCCATATGTTTTGCCTACGCCTTTTGTCTCAAATAAAACTTCGCTCATATGTATCCCTCCATTATTTTACTACGGTTCTTCTGTTATGCTCAACGGTAAGTGTAACAGCTATAATAATAATAATTCCCTGTATTACCTTCTTGAGGTTTGTATCTACACCCATAAGCGTCAGCCAGTTTGCAAGTTCTGCATAAATAAGGACGCCAACAAATGACTGAAGCGAACCTCCTTTTCCTCCACTTACAGAACCCCCGCCAAGAACAATTGCTGTAACAACCGGGAACATCTGGTTTAATCCTAAATCAGACTGTCCGAGTTTTAATCTCATACACTGTAGTACACCCGCAATTGCTGCTGTACATCCTGATAAGGCATATACCATAATTTTAGTACGCGCAATGTTAATTCCGGTTGATGCGGCTGCCGATTCATTATCTCCAATCGCAAATACTGCACGTCCAAATGCTGTATAATTCATTATAATCGCTCCAACAATAAAAACAGCGAATGAAATCAAAGTTATATATGGGATTCCCAAAAATCTGCCCTGGGAAATTGTAATAAACATAGAATCTTTAACCTGAATTGGTGTTCCTCTATAAATGAGGACTGCCGCCCCTGTCATAATACATCCTACCGCGTAGCTTACAATGAAACTTGCAATTTTTCCCTTCGTGTGCAGAAAACCGACTACAGCACCAACTACTAATCCTACAAGAATTGTTATAATAACGCCTAAAATTCCATAATTATTAGAATTCTGATTGTTCACAACCAAAAAAGCAACCAGTGATCCGGCAAATCCCATCACACCCTCAATGGAGAGGTCAATGCTTCCTAAAAGGAGAACAAAACTTAATCCTACAGAAATTACCAATGGAATAGACATCTGAAACATAATATTAACTATATTTGCCCAGGAAAAAAAGTTCTTCTGAAATATTCCACCGATTGCAGTCATGATAACCAGCAATATTATTGGAGAATAACGCCGAATTTTATCTTTTCTAGCATTTTCTTCTGCCTGTGCGACAAACTGCTGACTAACTGACAATTTATTTATTTCGTCATGCCGTTTTTTATTCATAAATTATCCTCGCATCCTTACCAAGTAGTGTTACAATACTTATATCAACACTATTTCTTATTGTAGCAGAGGAGAAATGCATCGCACTTCTCCTCCATTAATAAACACATTTTCTATTCTCTCAAATCACCTGTATTACTTAATTTCCTGAGGTGCATATACACAGAACTCTAAATCAGAATAATCGTATCCCGGATTCTGTGTTTCAATAAATTTAGAGATAATTTCATCTGCATTCTTTTCGTCTACGATTGTGGTTTTACTGAAGAACATACGATCTTCTGCTTCCATTCCCTCAACATCCAGAGAACCAAGTGCAGCCTGGATAGCATAGGATGCGCCATAGCCAGCGATACAATATCCATCGTTTGCATTTGTAACTACCATATCTCCATCTTTAACTGCATTAAGAGCCGCCTCAATACCATCACATCCACTAACTTTAACTTCACCGTTCTTTCCGGCATTCTTAAGAGCTTCAACAGCCCCAAGCGCCATTGTATCGTTAGCAGAGAAAATACCCTTTAATTCCGGATAATTCACGATCCAGTTTTCTACTAATGTCATAGCGTCAGACTGACTCCAGCTAGCTGTCTGGCTATCAACTACTTCAATGTCCGGATAATCTTCTAATGCTGCTTCAAAAGCTGCATGACGGTTAGTCGCTGAGTCATCACCCAGAAGACCTACCAGCTCTGCAACCTGTCCCTCTCCGCCGATTGAATCAAATAATGCGGAGGCTGTTGCTTTTCCGATTGCCATATCATCTAGCATGATAGACGCTACAAAATGAGGATAATCTGTTGGAAGTAAGCCTTCTGCCCTATGTGCAAGAATTGTAACATATGTACCAGCTTCTTCACATACCTCTGCGATATTAACAGTGTTAGCAGTAGATGATGGATCAACTACAAAAATAGCTTTGTCTCCATACTGTGCAATATAATCTTTAATTCCCTGAATCTGCTTATTGTCATCACTGTCACATGTAAGGATGTCTGCATTTACTCCATAATACTCAGCAGCTAATTTTGCACCTTCCGCTTCCTGTGCCCAGTACTCATTATCCATAGAGTGGATACATATCGCAAGATGATATTCAGATGGATCCACTCCGTCAGGTGCCTTGTACTCAGCTGATACTGTTACTGCTGAAGTAACCAACATACTAACTGCTAAAAGAGTTCCTACAAGTTTTCTTCTCATAATTAAAACCTCCCGTTTCTTCGTCATCCGTACGAATTATTTTTGATAAGTTTATTTTAATTCATTTAATTAATAATGTCAATTAAATTTTAAATCGATTATTAAATTTGGTTATTTTTTATAATTACAAACTATTTTTTTGTACATTCTGCACAATCATTTTATTTCTGCAGAAATGCGGCTGCATTAATTGCAGCTCCCAGAACACCAACTTCCGCTTTCGGAGATGCCGGTACAATCTTAATCGAATTCCGCGGATCAGGCATACGAAGATTTTCTTTCACTACCTGAACAAAATATTCAAACGGAAAATCCGGCATCTGTGTCACACCACCGCCTAAAATCACACACTCTGGATCTAAGATTGTAATTTCAGTGGCTGTTGCAAGTGCACACATACGCACAACATCTAAAACATCTTTCTGATTTCCATATTTCGTAAAGATGTTCTGCACTTCACAATGATATTTCTCAGATGCCATTTGGGCCAAAACCTTTCCACACGCCTTTAATTCAATACATCCCTTTTTTCCACAGCCACACATTTCATCCAAACCGTCAACCGGAATATGCCCCAGTTCGCAGGATGAACCTGTTGCTCCCTTGTATATTCGACCATTAATGCTCATGGCATTTCCCAGACCTGTACCTATATATACCCCTATCACAATTCCTTCATCTGCTATATCATTTATAGAAATATCATACAGCAATGATGTATTTACATCCCGTTCCATTATGACAGGCAGCCCCCATATCTTTTCTAAAATACTTTTCAGTGGAAGATTATCAAACCCTTTAAGATTAGGTGAATTGTAACATATGCTCCTTTCTCTATTCATTAATGAGGCCACAGATAAAGAAATTCCATAAAATCGTTCTACCCCATACTCTTTAATAATCGGGTCTAAAAGCATTTTAAAGTATTCCCCTTTATCATGTGCATCTGATAACTCTTTTGAAGAAATCTTTTCAAAATATTTCAATTTATATTTTTCTGTCACAATACCAATTCGCAAATTTGTTCCGCCTATTTCCACACACAGGAAAAATTTGCCTTCTTTATCATTCATACACACTTCTCCTGTATTCAAATTCGATTAGCACTTCCCATTATTTCAATCTTGTGCAAATACAATTCCTTCATAATCGGTCTGATTTTCAATGTAAAACATCTGCTGTCAATCGCTTTCGGTTCTTCGTCCAGTATTCTTCTCGTATTTGCAAGTCCGCAAATCCATCCATCTGTAGCTATATTTATTTTACATACTGCAAGCTTAGACGCTTTATGAACCTGACCATCTGGAATACCCGCTGTTTTTTCAATAGAACCTCCATGTTTGTTAATCATTTCAACATATTCCGGAGAAATATTGGAACATCCATGTAATACAATAGGAAAACCTGGCTTTCTTTCAGAAATATATTCCAAAATATCATATCTTAACTCAGGTAAAGAGCCATCTTCATTTGGAACCATTTTTACAAGACCATGACACGTACCAATAGAAATTGCCAGGCTGTCGCAACCTGAACGTTCTATAAATTCTACTGCCATAGCAGGATCCGTATACATGCTCTCGTCTGTCCCTTCTGTTCCCTCCTCTTCTTTTCCTTTTAAAATACCCAGTTCAGCCTCCACTGTAACATTCCTTGCGTGTGCATATTCCACTACTTTCCTGGTAAGTGCAATATTTTCTTCAAAAGGCAGTTTACTTCCATCAATCATAACCGAAGAAAATCCACCTTCAATGGCTTCCACACAATGTTCATAACTCATTCCATGATCCAGATGAAGGGCAATCGGTATATCCAGACCGGATGTTTTTATTCTGTCTGCTGCAACTTGCGCTAAGCGAGCTGTCATCTCCTGACCAAGCTGACGGTGCAGATTTGGAGACACCAGTAAGATAACCGGTGATTTGGCTTCAATTACAGCATCTACAATTCCATTTAACTGCTCTATCGTAACAAAATTTAAGGCTGGCACTGCATATCCCTCGTTGTACGCTTTAGCAAACATCTCTTTTGTATTGGCTAATCCTAATTCCTTATAATCATATTTCATTTTTTCTATCTCCTATCTTTTATCCAAGCTGCTTTAAAAAATTTCTACATACTCCGGTAACTCTCCGATAAGAGGCAAAATATATTCCAAATAATCTGATTTCACATCTGTCTGATTATCAGATATATATCCCACATCTAATATACGTTCCACATTCGCCACTGCCTCAAGCTCTAATGTTTCAATTTTTACTTCATATGGGAAACTGTTCACTCTTCTAAGTGTCATCATCTTACCTGTTTCTCCGGAAAGAATACTCCTTACAGCCGCTCTGCCAAGTTCTTCTGCCTCTTCTTTATCAACTTCAGAAGCATCATGAATCGCACAGCGCTGCATAAGTCCCAAATCTATGCAGCGAATTTTACAGTTAAAATGCTGTCTCAAAAGGCTATTGAGATACGGTGTAATTCCTCCCATATTTTTAACAGGATCGTTAGATTTATTGACAGTGGTATCCTCAAATAAATATTTTCCATCTGCCGTTTTAACTCCTTCCGCAACAACTGCAAAACATTTGCCCTTTTTCTCTATTACTTCTGACACATCCTTAATAAATTTCTCCGGTTGAAAAACAATCTCCGGAACATAAATCAAATCAGGTCCCCATCCTGTCTCCCTTGCTGCAATAGTAGCAGCAGCCAGAAAGCCTGTATTTCTTCCCATTACCTCCGCAACCATGATTAAATCTGTATCATATGTATTCATGTCATGCACCAGTTCTGATACCGTAATCACGGTATGACGTGCTGCAGATGGAAATCCAGGAGAATGATCAATCAGAGCAATATCGTTATCTACTGTTTTCGGAATTACAATCAGTCTAAAATCATATTCTGCTTTACTTAAATGCGCCTTCAATCTTTGTCCCGCTGCAACAGAGCCATTTCCTCCATTTATAAAAATATAATAGATACTGTATTGTCTTAATACTTTTATTATTCTTTCATAATCTTCTTCTGACTCCTCTTTTAATGTATACCTGCATGAGCCAAAGACCATAGAGGGCGTTTTCTTTAATTTTTCCAATTGCCTTTCGTCCAACGCAGAACAATCATATAATTCTCCCTGCATTACTCCGGCAATCCCATGAAGACTTGCGTAAAGTTTTCCCCTGTCAGAATTATTTTTTCTAAACTCACTGATAACGCCATATGCAGAGCAATTAATTACTGCCGTTGGTCCGCCAGATTGGATATACAAAGCATTTTTTATCATTTTACGTTTTTCCTTTTTAAAACTTCCCTGATTTCTTTCTCGATATGTATGGATGAAATCTCAAATTTTTCAGCAAGAAAATCCTTTTTTCCAACTTCTCCAAACTTATCTTTCACGCCAACACGTTTAAAAGGCACTGCATAATTTTCCATTAAAACTTCTGCAACTGCACTTCCAAGTCCACCATGTATATTATGATTTTCCGCCGTCACAATAGCGCCTGTTTCTTTTGCACATCGAATAATAAGTTCTTCATCAATTGGCTTGATTGTAAACATATCTACCACTCGAACACTAATATTTTCTTTCTCCAGTCTCTCAGCTGCTTCAAGTGCCCACGCTACCTCAATACCACATGCAATTACTGTAATATCTGTACCATCTCTTACGATATTTCCTTTTCCGATTTCAATTTGCTCATTTCCTTTGTAGTAGCTTTCTCCTGACTTACGTTGAAAACGTATATACTGCACGCCATAAGTTTTTGCCATTTGTTTAAGAACTTCCTGCAAAAGATATGGTTCTGCTACATCCATAGTCGTAATATTCGGGTAAGAACAGTAAATTGCCAAATCTTCAAATGGCATATGTGTTCCACCATTTGTTTCTGCCGTAATACCTGGGTCTGAACCAATTATTTTCAGATTCGCATCATTATAACATCCTGATAAAAAAGTCTGGTCGGCTACGCGCCTGGATGCAAACGGTCCAAATGTATGAACAAATGGTATTTTTCCCTTAATGGACATTCCGGCTCCCACGCCAATCATATTTGCTTCCATAATTCCAAGGTCAAAGGCCTGCTCGGGAAATTCGCTGAACAGTTTTGCAGTGCCGAGTGCTCCTGCCAAATCAGCGTCCAGATATACTATGTTGGAATCTTCTTTCATAAGTTCGGAAATCGTGTTATAAAATACTTTTCTTAACTCTGCCATCATCCCACCTCTTTCTCAGACAGTTTTTCATCCAATTCCTTATAAAATACAGGCAAATCTTCTTTTTTTACCGTTGTTGAATGGCAGTTTTCCATATTTTCATAGTAATCAACACCTGCTCCTTTTACAGTATGAAGAACTATCACTGTTGGCCTGTCTTTAATAGTTTTCGCTTTTGCAATCGCATTATAAATCTCTTCAGTATTATTTCCATTTTCCACAGTCAATGCATGATAGCCAAATGCCTCAAATTTACTTTCAATATTCCCCAAATCACAGATGTTTTTTGTAGTTCCATCTAACTGTTTTCCGTTTGCATCCACAAAAGTAATTAAATTGGTAAGTTTTTGATGTGCAGAAAACAAGACTGACTCCCAAACCTGTCCTTCATCCAATTCTCCGTCTCCCAAAATCAAATACACATATGAATTCTTTTTGTCGATTTTATCTGCGAAAGCCACTCCGGCTGCTAAAGACGCTCCCTGTCCAAGAGAACCAGTTGAAACATCAACTCCAGGAGTTTTTATGCGGTCAGTATGACTTGGTAAAATAGTATCTCCCTGATTTAATGTATCAAGAACCGTTTCATCAAAAAAACCCTTAGCTGCAAGTGTTGCATACATAGCAGGCCCACAGTGCCCTTTGGACATAACAATATAATCCCGGTCTTCTTTCTCTGGATTTTGAGGATCAATGTTCATTGTTCCATTGTAAAGTACTGCAAAAGTATCTGCGATGGATAACGAACCACCCACATGTCCTTTTCCTTCTGCCGCCATTGATCTCAGAATATTTTTTCTAATTTTCACTGCCAGTGCATCCGTTCCCTTTTTATCAAATCCCATATCCTACTCCTTTCTGATGTTAATCGCTATTTTGATTGTTTTTGATTGTTTTTCGTGTTTTTTCTTTCGTTATTTGATTGATTATGTTGTATATACTATCATACTTGCTCTTTATTTTCAATATCAATCTCTATTTTTATTAATTCAATCATTTTCAATCACTTTTATTGACTAATCCTATACTATCATATATAATAAGCTTAACAAAAAACGTAATTTTCATTTATTTCGCCATAGAAAGGAGGCCGTGTTTCTCTGTTTTTTTAATATCTATCACAAATTATTTTCTTAAAACTATTTTTCAGAAAGGAACTTTACTATTATGAATCATGAAACTATTTTTAGTATGGTAGACCACACATTGTTACTCCAAACTTCCACCTGGGAAGAAATTCGTCAAATCTGTGATGACGGAATGAAATATAAGACTGCATCTGTATGTATTCCTCCATGCTATGTAAAACAGGCAAAAGAATATGTACAAAACAAACTTGCTATCTGTACTGTCATAGGCTTTCCCAATGGCAATCACACTACTGCTTCTAAAGTTTTTGAAACTAACGATGCCCTGGCTAACGGTGCTGACGAAATAGATATGGTAATCAATATCGGAGCACTTAAAGAAAAAAATTACGACTATGTTTACAATGAAATATGTGCAATAAAAAAAGCCTGTGGTGATAAAGTACTCAAAGTAATTATTGAAACATGTCTTCTGACAGAAGAAGAAAAAATTAAAATGTGTGAGATTGTGACAAACGCCAAAGCTGATTTTATAAAGACCTCCACTGGATTTTCAAAATCCGGAGCGACATTTGAAGATATTGAGCTGTTTTCAAAATATGTTGGTAAAGATGTAAAAATAAAGGCTGCTGGCGGCATCTCATCATTTGAAGATGCAGAAAAATTTATTTCACTCGGTGCCTCAAGACTTGGAACAAGCCGTCTTGTAAAAATCGAAAAATCATTATAAAAAGCAGAAAGCGGAGAATACAACATGCTTGCAGCAAAACGCAGACAACAGATACTCGAATATCTTGAAAAAAATCAGACTGCTACAACACATACTCTCTGTCAACTAACAGAAGCTTCCCTCGCTACAATCAGAAGAGATTTAACCTTCCTGGAAGAAGCCGGACAGCTTAGCCGTATACATGGCGGAGCTCAGGCACTCAATACCGAAGCTTATTCCGAACAGCTTGTATCAAATTATTCTCAAATCTTTTCTTCAATCCGTATGGATGATGATCAATTTGAATACAAAAACAATATTGCAAAAAAAGCAATTGAATTCATTCACTCTGGGGACATTCTGTTTATAGGTGCCGGTTTTACCTGTTCACTGCTGTGCCGACATCTAAATGCATCCGGAAAGAAGAATATCATGGTTATTACAACAAATATAACGGGGGCTTTGGAACTTGCTTCTAATAATGATATTCGAGTCTTTCTTTTAGGGGGAATTGTGCATTTAGGCAGTAATCATATTGAAACATTAGATGAATCTACTGTTCAAAGTCTAAGTAAATTATATTTCAATAAACTATTTTTTACTGTTGACGGCGCCGATTTAGAATATGGTTACTCCATTATTAATCGTGCGCAGCTGCCACTGTATAAGTACTTGTTAAATAATGTTAAAAGCAGCTATATTCTAGTAAATCACGCAAAATACAATAAACGTATCTTTACTAATTTATGTCATCTGGACAGTATACCGAATATTATAACAGACAAACACATACCTAAAAATTATATTGAGTATTTCAATAATCATAATATTAAATTGTATATTACTTAAAAATTCATTTTTACAATTTAAGAGAAGGACATATTTCAGCGCAATATGTCCTTCTCTTTTTCTATTCTAATATTTTAAAATTACACTCGTTTTTGTTGCGAATGCAAGTAATGTGTTATATAATAACATCGAATTAAGAAATAAAACGAAAAAATCAATTAACATACTACAATAAATATTAACATCAAATTGATGATTGAATATAGTGAGGAATTAATATGAATCAAACAACTCAGGGATATAACCAGGGAAATATTCAAACTATGAATAGGACACTTCTTCTAAATCTTTTGAGACGTGAAAAAGTATGCGCCCGAACCACACTCGCAGAACATTCCGGATTACAGCATGCTACGGTTACTCACATTGTAAAGGACTTTATCAACTGGAATCTCGTTAAAGAAATCGGATTTCTTTCCGGTGCAAAAGGACGGCGTTCTATTGCTATTTCTTTAAATACAGATGATTTTGCAGTTGCAGGAATCCGCATTGCGCGAAAACATTTTTCTATAGGACTTTTTAACCTTCTGGGAGAACCTCTGTGTATTAAGCGCTGCTCCATCGCTTCCGGACTTAAAGCACGTGAAATAATGGACACGGTAATATACGAAATGGATAATCTGATCAAAAAATATTCAAGACCCAAAATACTTGCGCTCGGTGTTGCTATTCCAGGTCCATACAATTCCATTGAAGGCAAAATTTCAATCGTGACAAATGTAGAAGGATGGGATCAGATTGCCTTAAAAGATGAATTTTCAGAACACTTTAAAATCCCTGTTATCATAGAAGAACATGCAAATGCAGCTGCATTAGCACAATTCTGGTATGATGCAGACACACAAAAAAATGATATTCTCGTATATATAGCATTTGCTCAGGGAATTGGAGCCGGCATCATACACAAAGGGGTTTTATTAAAAGGTACAACTGGCGCAGCCGGCGAAATTGGTCACACAACTATTAATATAGATGGACCCAGATGTTCCTGTGGAAACTACGGATGTTTGGAGACCTATTGTTCTTCTATTACTTTTGTAAAAAAAATTAATGAAGCCTTTAATCAAAATAATTCTATCAAATTCAAAGATGCCGTATTACTTGTAAAAGAAAAAAATCCAATAGCCACAGAACTTTATCTGGAAATGTGTGATTACTTATCTATTGGCATTATAAATGTAATAAACAGCTTTAATCCTACATTAATTGTCATTGGTGACGAAATGGCACATGTAGCACCTGAATTGATGTTAGAACGTATTATATCTAATGTAAAAAAACGGGTTGTTCCCCAGACACTGGAAAATACAAAAATCCAGCTTAGCGCTTACAAGCATGATTCTATGGTTCATGGTGCAGCAATAATTGCAATCAATGACATATTTGAAAATTCCAGCATTTATTTCGAACAATAAAAAATGATATAGTCTATTGAAATAAGGCTACCGCAATCCCACTGACTTTAGACGGTGGGTTAAGGTA
>ERZ1108166.534-NODE-534-length-28892-cov-5.067830_pt1 | contig 28892 bp, 22 predicted proteins | sample MGYA00403702_ERZ1108166 | MGnify/ENA primary metagenome ERZ1108166 (study PRJEB35170, sample SAMEA104062401) | human gut metagenome | biome: human gut; feature: human-associated habitat; material: faeces | place: Denmark | collected 2012-05-01 ...
GAGCCACACCCCGCTGAAGTCATTTGATGTGATGTATTAAGTTGTTGTTTTGTTTTCGTCTTGGCTTTCCCGCCTGACGCAAGACATATTATATTATAGGGTTCTACAAATGTCAACACTTTTTTTGAATTTTTTTTAAAAAAATTTTTTGGGGGTTTTCAGGTAGCGAAAAACCCAGTATTTATGCTATAATACGGGCATATCAGACAGTAGAAAAAAGGGAGAATTTTAATGGACGTATTAGAATTTCAAAAAAAATTAGAAGGAATCTGTGCTCTTGCAGAGGAAAATAATAAAAAACTTACAACAGAACAGGTGAGAGAATATTTTGAAGCTTCCGAACTGGAAAAGGAACAGCTTCTTAAAATATTACAGTATTTAAAAGTAAAAGGAATTTCCATAGAAGGTCTTCCGGAAAAAAGTGAGGATATGATTTCTGAAATAGAAGAGGAAGAAAAATATGAACCTCTTACAAGAGAAGAAGAGGAGTATCTTAAAAATTATCTGGAAGGATTGTCACAGACAAAGAAAGAGGAAATAAATCCGGATGAACTATTTCGAAGATTGGAACAAGGAGATGCCCTGGCACAGATGCAGCTTGCCCAGTACTATCTTCCGCAGGCTGCCCATATGGCGGCAAAAATGAACAGTAAGGATATTTTTCTTGCAGATTTGATTCAGGAGGCAAATGTGGGGCTTTTAACGGCACTGGAGGAAGCAGAACCTATACATAAAGATGAAACATGGCTTCTTGGAAGAATCCGCTTCAGTATCCGCCAGGCAGTAGAAGAACAGTCACAGCAGAAGTTCCGTGATGACTATCTTGTGTCAAAGGTGGAAAAACTGGAATCAGCAGTAAAAGAGCTTACAGAAGATGAGGAAGACGGAAGCCTGAAATTCAGTATAGATGAGCTGGCGGTGATTCTTGACATGGATGCAGAAGAAATCCGTGACGTTCTGCGCCTTACAGGAGACGATAAGGATTGAGAACAGATAAATGTTACAAATTTCATTATAAATAAGGAGAATATACACATGAATATGAGAGAAAAACTCCACACGGGGGAGATTTATGCTCCAATGGACGAATCAATTATGAAGGAGCAGCTTAAAAAACTTGACAGGCTTTATGATTTTAATGCCACCCGTCCTACAGAACTGGACAAAAGAGAGGAAATGCTGAAAGAAATGTTCGCGGAAATTGGGGAAGGCTGTTACATTGAGCCGCCCCTTCATTCTAATTTCGGAGGGGCTCACGTACATTTCGGAAAATATGTATATGCCAATTTTAATCTGACAATGGTAGACGATACCCATATTTATGTTGGAGACTATACGATGCTTGGTCCCAATGTGACAATTGCAAGTGCCGGACACCCGATTTTACCGGAACTTCGGGAAAAAGGATACCAGTACAATATGCCCGTGCATATCGGAAAAAACTGCTGGATAGGAGCGGGTGCCGTGATTCTTCCGGGAGTTACCATTGGAGATAATACAGTAATCGGTGCCGGAAGTATTGTAACAAAAGATATTCCGGAAAATGTAGTTGCTGTTGGAAATCCATGCAGGGTTCTTCGTGAGATAGGGGAGAGAGACAGGGAATATTACTTTAAAAACAGAAAAATAGACTGGGAAACCATTGAGAAATACACCGCTTTGTAAGGCGGTGTTTTTATTTACCGGGAATTTAGGGATTTTAAAGCGGATTTGCCTATTTGTTCATGGAAAAAATTGGAAAGTTTTGAAATTGTACGCCGTATTTTTTTGGTAGCAATACGGTATATGGGATGGTATATTGAAATTAGTAAAAACCAACATTGTTTTCCGGAAAATAAGGGTTTTAAATGGGCAATACTTCTATAATAAAGGGTGTTTTTACTAAAAAACCAAGCAAAACATAAAGGAGACGGTAAATATGAAAAAAAGAATTTGTAAAACTTTAGCAATGATATTGGGCGCGACAACTGTAATGGGAACAACTGGCATAACTGTTATGGCAGATGATACGGTAACTTTAACTGTGTGGGGAGATCCGGACAATCAGGCGGTCATAGAGCCGGTATTTGAAAAAATTAATGCGGCTTTTGAAGAGGCGCATCCGAATATTAAAATTGATTATCAGTGGTCGGGTTCTTTTGATAATATCAATGTTGCCACACAGTCTGATTCTTTGCCGGATTTATTCTGGGTACAGGGAAATAAATCTACCAAAATGGCGGAGCTTGCAAAAAACGGTTACATTTTAAATCTTGATGAGTATGAACTGGATGCCAGTCGTTATCCTCAGTCCTGTATTGATTATGCGACAGTAGATGGTTCTGTTTACTGCAGTTACCCTGCGTTTATTGATTACTCTTTATTCTATTATAATAAAGAGATGTTTGAAGAAAATGGATGGGAAGTGCCAAACACATGGTCTGAATTTGAAACACTTGTACAGACGATTAAAGATGCCGGTATTCAGCCGTTAGCTATGGGCGGAAGCGGCGACTGGGATCGTTACTGGTTGATGCAGACAGCAGCTCCTGCATTTTGTAATGAGGCTCTTTCTGCTATTAAAAACGGAGAAACAGATGTTGACTTTTCCGGAATGGAAGCATTGTTTGATATGTACAGAGATTTTAGCGAAAAAGAGTATATGGGAAAAGATTTCCAGGCAACTGACGGTGTAGGGGCACAGCTTACTTTTACAAATGGAAATGCAGCTATGAGTATTGATGGCACATGGGCCAATTCTCTTTATAGAGATCTTGATTTTGAGGTAGGGGCTTTTGCTGCGCCAGATGAAAATGGAGTACGTTATGCGCAAAGCGGAGAATCTAATTTCCTGACCTATGCGATTTCAAGTAAATGCGAACATCCCGATGAAGCGGCAGAATATTTAAAATTTCTCAATACGCCGGAATCAGAGCAGATTCTGGAAGATGTGGCGGGAAGTATTCCTGTAGTAGATGATATTAAGCCAAAAGATGAAATGGTAGAGCAGTTTGCTGATTTTGATGAAGTTGGCTCTAATATTTATCACGTACTTAGTGGGATTGCAACAGATGAGGTTTCCCCGCAGGATATTTTCTTCAGTGATGTAACGCCGAAGCTTATGACAGGAGAAATTACAGGAGCAGAAGGTGTGGAAAAAATAAAAGAAGAGATGGCAAAATTGGAAAAATAATGGAAAATAGCGCAGCCTGAAAGGAGCGAGTGAAGTGAAGAGAAAGAAGAGACCGTATTTATTTTTTCTTCTGCCAGGTATTGTTTTATATACTTTGTTTGTAGTGTATCCTATTTTTTCAGCAGGTCAGTTAAGCCTTTTTCACTGGGATGGAATTGGGGAAAAACTATTTGTGGGACTGGACAATTATAAAGAGCTTTTCACAAACAAAGAATTAATGGGGCAAATGCTGAATGCCCTGAAAAACAGTTTGACAATTTTTTTCCTTACTGTAGTGATTCAGATTCCTGTACAGCTTTTAATGGCTTATATGATTTTTAATAAGACAAAAGGCCACAATGTCCTTCAGGTTGCCATATTTTCCCCACAGTTTATTTCTACACCTGTAATTGTGTTTATTTTTACCCTGTTATTTGACGGAAATGTAGGAGTGGTAAATAACATTATGCGCATGGCAGGATTGGGAGAATATACAAGATCCTGGCTTGGAGTGCCGGAATATGGCATATATATTGTCTGGGCAATGATTACCTGGGCTGGAATTGGCGTCGGAATGATGTATTTTATCAGTGCGATGAAAATGCTGGATATTGATTGTCTTGAGAGCGCGTATCTTGACGGCGCCGGATTCTGGAAAAGACTGTGGTATGTAGTCCTCCCACAGGTGAAAATGACGATTCTGAATATTATTTTAATCGGTTATATTTTCAGTATGACGGTATTTGATTACAGTTTCCTTCTTGGAGGAACAGAGGGCGGCGTAAATGGAAGTGTTGATGTTATGTCTCTGTTCTTCTATAGAATGGCATTTGGTGATAATACGCCATTTGGAGGACACATCAGCTCCAATTCTATTGGCATGGGTACAACAATAGCATGCGTACTTTTTGCTCTTGTATTTGCAGTGGCATTGATTCAGATTTTAGTTGTATATGGAAGGGGGAAGAAGGATGAATAAAAAAAGTATGATGTGCAGACATCAGGGAAAGACAGCAGGGCTGGTAAAAATACTTTTATGGATTTATTCCGCTGCTACCTTCTTCGTTCTTTTGTATATGATGTACCAGTCTTTAAGGCCAAAGCGCGATGTTTTAAGTAAAACATTCAGTAAGCCTCAGACATTGAACGGGGATAATTATATCAGGTTAATTACAGAGGAGCATTTTTTTCGGTATTTTGGAAATAGCGTTTTGATTCTTGTGGCATCTCTTGCGCTTTTAATATTTATTTCTTCTCTGACAGCTTATGGAATTGCAAGATACAGATTTAAAGGCAGGAATTTTTTCAGGGCGTTTTTCCTTCTGGGAATGATGTTTCCGGCGCAGCTTGGCGTTGTCCCCATATTTCAGATTATGAAAACTCTTGGGCTGATTAATAATCCGCTGTCAGTTATTTTAGTTTCGGGAGCCAATATTTCCATGCCCGTATTTATGCTTACAAGCTTTTTTGAGAAACTTCCAAAAGAAATATATGAAGCTGCTGTTATAGACGGAGCCGGGGAATGGACAGCTTTCCGCAAGATTATGTTTCCAATGGCAAGTCCTGTAGTTTTTGCGGTGTGTATTACATCTTCGGTAACAATATGGAATCAGTTCTTTTTACCGCTGATTTTCCTGCAGAGAGATAATATTAAGACATTGCCACAGCTTGTTACGAAATATACAAGTAATATTATGAATACAATGGACCTTGCAACCGCCGCATCCACTCTGTCCACTATTCCTATTTTGATTTTATTCTTTATTTTTTCCAGTAAGATATTGGACGGAGTGACGGCAGGCGGTGTAAAAGGCTGATGGTAGCAAAGGAGAGAAAACGTGTCAAAAATTAAAGAACTTTGGTGTATGTGTCACAGTCATTTGGACATAGGATATACGCATCCCCAGCCAATGCTGATGGAACTTCAGGGGGATTTTATAGAGCAGGCAATTGCTCTTTGTGAAAAAACGGAAAATTATCCGGAAGAAAGCAGGTTTTGCTGGACCTGTGAAGCAACTTATCCTGTAATGAAGTGGCTGGAACATGCAGAACCGGAAAAAATAGATAAATTCCGCTGTTTAGTTTCGGAGGGCAGAATCAGCATAGCTGCCCTTCCCATGCATACGACGCCCGGAATGACTCTTGGAAAAATGGTAACTATGGCAAGAGATTTTGACGTGGTAAGAGAGAAGACAGGAGCTTCTCTTGATTTTGCCATTAATCACGATATTAACGGACAGCCTTGGACAATGTCGTCTGTTTTACTGGATAGCCATGTGGATTTTTATATGACAGGAATTAATATTCATTTCGGAGGAATTCCGTTTCCAAGACCGGCAGCTTTCTGGTGGGAAGCGCCTGACGGAAGGAAACTTCTTACATATGAAGGAGAGCATTATTCCTTATTTAGTCAGTTTTTACATACCTGGGAAAAAAGTACGGAAAAAATGGATGAGGGTATCCGGGAATATGCGGAGCGTCTGGAGCGTCAGGGACATAAATGGGAGATTGCTTTTTTGACAGCTACAAATCCGCCTATGTTTGACAATAACTGTCCGGACTGGGATTTACCTGATATGATACGGAAATATAATGAAGAGGAACATGATTATAAAATTCGGTTTGCAACGCCTGAAATGCTCCGGGAGTACCTTAGAGGCATAGGGGATTCGCTTCCTGTCCATAAAGGAGATTGGAACGATTACTGGAATTTTGGAAGCGGAAGCGCTGCAAGAGAGGAGAGGGTAAATCGTCTGGCACAGAGAGCTTTGGAGACAGCAGGAGTGCTTTCCTGTTTTAATGGAGTCGAAGACAGAAGGAGTAAGGCGATCCGAAAAGAGGCGGAGCTAAAAGGTCTGATATACGAGGAGCACACATGGGGGGCGTCTCAGGCAATCTCAGATTGTCACGATTATGAAAGCCAGAGTCAGTATATCCATAAAATGAAAACAGCATATGAGTCAGCAGATTTGGCAGGCTATTTATTGGCGAAAGAGGTAGAAAAATTAGAAAACAATCCTTATCAATGTCACAAAATAGAAGGAATTTCTGTAATTAATCCCACAGGAGTAACACAAAATGTAGAGTTAAATATTCCGATAGATTGGATGAAAGAGGAACGCCAGTTAAGCGGCGTACGGGCAAAACATTATATTCCGTATATTCCGGAAATGAAGGAAAAGCCATACTATGCCCATGAGGAGAGAGAGTTTTTCGGCTGCGTTCAGATTCCGCCGTTTTCTTATAAGGTTGTCCCGTTTTCAAAGCTGAAGCTTTGTGAAAAGAAGGAGACAGAAGGCTTTATAAAGAATGAGGGAGAACTTGAAACTCCTTACTATGTTGTTTCTTTTTCTGAAACTACAGGGAGAATCCGGCAGATTTATTCCAAAAAGCAGGGGAAAAAGATTTTAGATGAAGGCAGCGACTGGACGTTTTTTGAGCTTGTAAGAGAAACTGTGGATACCAGATTTCAGGAAGCGGCAAGAAGCAGCATTTTTCCACGAGACGTAGATAAAGGCAATCGGAATATCAGTCAGTGGAATCATGACTGGAAGGCCAGACGGTGTGGTGCAGATAGGGTATCTGACTGGAATATAGATATAAAAGAAGGGAGAGCAGTTTTACGGTGGAAAATCAAAATACAGGGAATGGAATGGACAGAACAGTCAATCATATTCTATAATGATAGAGAAGAAATAGATATGAATCTGAAACTTAATAAACTTCCTGTAGAAACGCCGGAAAGCTTTTATCTTACATTTCCTCTAAAATTAGAGAAAGGATGGGAGTGCGTTTATAATACGGCGGGGCAGTACGCAGAGCTGGATAAAGAACAGCTTGGCAATGTGTGCCGCGACTGGGTAACTGTAGAAAATGGTGCTGTTATGTACGATGAACATGTTTGTTATGGACTGGCAGCCTCAGAAGCGCCGTTAATGCAGTTTGGAGATTTTAATTTCGGAAGAGAGAATAGAGAGATTAAAAGAAAGAAAAATCCGCTTCTTCTGGCATGGCCTTTAAATAATTACTGGGATACAAATTTTGTTGCGGCTCAGAGTAATGTTATGGAATTTTCCTATCGTTTTTATTGTAAAAAGCGCTTCGACAGAACAGAAATGTACCGGGAATTTTTAAGGGAAGAGAAAAGGGGATTAATTGGAGCCGCGGTATGCTGTAACGAAAAAGAAAAAACTCTTATAAAAGTCTCGGAAGAAGGAATTGTTTCAAGAATATATCCTGCCAAAGATAGAGAAGGCTGGATTCTTCAGATGAAAAATCAGGAAAAAGAGGAAAAATATATTACAGTAGAAATACCCATGTGGAAAACTTTCAAAATATGCAGGGTAGATATGCAGGAAAAAGAAAAAGAGCCGTGGAGTAAGGAGGATTGCCTTGCGCAAATCCGTCTTTCTCCACAGGAACTGCTTCTCGTAAAGGTAAAAAAGAAAAGTTAGGGGTTGGAGTTTTGAGCCTCTTTTATAAACTCAACAGGTGTGTAAAGCGTGTATTTTTTGAATACCGTAGAAAAATATCCGCTTGTAGTAAAACCGAGAAGCATGGCGGTATCGGTAACTGATTTTCCATCCAGAAGAAGTGTTTTCGCATATTCGACTTTTTTCTGATTAATAAAACGTCTGGGAGAAACGCCTAATTCTTTTTTAAATTTCTGTTTATACTGAGAGCATGACAGATTGGAGATAGCAGCAAGTTCTTCCAGCGTAAGTTCAGAAGTAATGTTTGCAGTAATGTAATTTAAAGAGCGGCCAATATCAGGAGAAAGAGCTTCCTCATTTTTATGTACAGATGAAATGACATGATAAAGAAACAGCTGCAGATACGTAGCTGCGAAGGCCGGCTCTTTTCCATGATGGGTAAGATAGAAAGCCTGCTTCAAAAGAGGGAATACTTCTTCTGAATTTACCTGTATGATATGATTGGAAATGAGTTTCAGGTTTTCAATCATATCTTCTGCTGATTTTTTATTCATAAAAAGAAAATTTTCCGGATCATCTATTTTTAACTGAAACCAGTAAATTTCACTTACTGTAACAGGTTCATAGGAACCATGCACTTCATTTGGAAAAGAAATAAATATATTGCCCTTGGAAAATTTATACGTGGCAGTACGGGTGTCGAATGAGACACTCCCTTTTGTGGCGATGGTAAATTCAAAGGCATTTTCATGGTAATGCCATTCAATTGGCAGCGTGGAGTTTTTTCTGTTATGATAGGCAAGGGTTTCTACACCTGGAATTCCATGCTGCTTTTGAGTGTAAACAATCCAGTCTTTTGTAAACCGATACGGGTCGTGACATTCATATGGATTGCAATGTTTTTTTATGTAGTCCATCAATCATCACTCCAATTAGACAAACTTTTATAATAGTGTAATAATTGTATAATATGAAAGAAAAAAAGTCAATGAAAGGAAAAAATACAGGAAAATATTAAATTGACAGAAATTGGAAAGACAATGGAGGAGGAAATACAGACTATGACATCAAGAGAAAGAGTACGTGCTGTTTTAAATCATGAAATTCCCGACAAAATGCCCATAGATTTTTGTGCTCATCGTTCCAGTGGGATTGGAGCTCATGGTTATAATAATTTAAAAAGACATCTGGGATATTCAGAAGAGACAACAAAAGTCTATGACCTGATGCAGCAGCTGGCTGTCCCGGAAGACTTTTTAATTGAACGCTTTGGAGGAGATATTCTCCAGGTTATGCTTTTAAAGCCTTCTTTTGGGATACGGGAAGATAAATGGAAAAAAGTTACCCTTCCGTCAGGAGATGTTTCGCTTGTTCCGGAAGATTTTAATCCTGTAATAAATCAGGATGGAGATTATGAAATTTTAGATGAAACAGGAAAATGCGTTGCTAAAAGACCAAAAGAAGGAATTTATTATGATAATGTAGATTTCTTTTTGGAGGGCGTGGAGTCCATAGAAGAATTGAATGAAAAGATGCGCCTTCCGGAGATAACGGAAGAGGAGCTGGATTTTATAGAAAATCAGGCAAAGTATCTTTACGAAAATACAGATAAGGCGTTGCTTTGTCATGTAGGATGCGCAGTATTTGAAGCAGGGCAGCAGCAGTTTGGATATGAGGACTTTTACTATAATCTGGCAGCAGAGCCTGAGCTGCTCCATTATTGGGCAGAGAAACTGACAGACGCCTATCTTGTTATTCTTGATAAAATGCTTGGAAGAATAGGAAAATACATTGATGTGGCTCTTTTTGGCGGGGATGACCTGGGAACTCAGATTTCTCTGCAGCTTTCCCCGGATATGTACAGAGAAATGATAAAGCCTTATCAGAAAAAGCTGTATCAATTTGTACATAGAAATTACCCGGAGGTAAAAGTCGGGCTTCATTCCTGCGGTGCGATTAAAGATATTATTCCGGATTTAATTGACGCGGGAGTAGATGTGCTGAATCCGGTTCAGATTTCCGCAGCAGGAATGGAGCCGGAGGAATTAAAAGAGAAATTTGGAAAGGATATTGTATTCTGGGGCGGCGGTGCAGATATGCAGGGATATGTAAATAAATGTGAAAGCCCTGAAGACGTATATCATCATGTATACCGGCTTCTGGAGATTTTTGCACCTGGCGGAAATTATATTTTTGCGCCTGTACATAATATTCTGGATAATATTTCACCGGAAAAAATTATTGCCATTTATCAGGCTGCAAAGGATTACCGGGAGCAAAATCCATATACATAAAATATTGGAAGAGGAATAAAAATTCAGGCAGATGCGGCTGCATCTGCCTGAAGTGCGTTATAGGTTTTTTCTTATCCGTTATAAAGCTGATAATATTTTCCCTTCTGGGCAATGAGTTCATCATGTGAGCCGCGCTCAATAATACGTCCCTGTTCCAGTACCATAATACAGTCGCTGTTTCTTACAGTGGAGAGACGGTGGGCGATTACAAAAGTAGTTCTTCCTTCCATCAGCTTATCCATGCCGTCCTGTACCAGTTTTTCTGTTCTTGTATCAATAGAACTGGTTGCTTCGTCAAGAATAAGAACGGGCGGGTCGGCTACGGCGGCTCTTGCAATGGAGAGGAGCTGGCGCTGCCCCTGGCTTAAATTGGCGCCGTTTCCGTGAAGCATGGTGTTGTATCCGTCCGGAAGGCGGCGGATAAAGCCGTCTGCATTTGCAAGCTTTGCTGCTGCAATGACTTCTTCGTCAGTTGCGTCCAGCTTTCCGTATCGGATATTTTCCATTACAGTAGCAGTAAAAAGGTTGGTGTCCTGAAGAACAATACCCATAGAGCGGCGCAAATCCGCTTTTTTAATCTTATTTACATTGATGCCGTCGTAGCGGATTTTTCCGTCCTGAATGTCATAAAAACGGTTCAGAAGGTTTGTGATAGTTGTTTTTCCTGCTCCTGTAGAGCCGACAAAAGCAATTTTCTGTCCTGGCGTAGCATACATTTTTACGTCATGGAGAACGATTTTATCAGGATTATAACCAAAGTCAACGCCGTCCAGTACCATATCGCCTTTCAGTTCAATGTAATCGGTTGTATTGTCTGCCTTATGGTAATGTTTCCATGCCCAGCGTCCTGTACGTTTTTCAGATTCTTTAAGCATTCCGTTTTCTTCTTTTACATTTACAAGAGTTACGTATCCCTCGTCTGTTTCCGGTTTTTCGTCCAGCAGGTCAAAGATTCGTTTTGCTCCGGCAAGGGCCATAACAATGCTGTTAAACTGCTGGCTTACCTGGTTGATTGGCATATTGAAGCTTTTGTTAAAGGTAAGGAAGCTTGCAAGTCCCCCAAGAGTAAAGCCTCCGAAGCCGTTGATGGCGAGAATGCCGCCGAAAATAGCGCATAACACGTAGCTTATATTTCCAAGCTGCGCTACTGTAGGCATAAGAATGTTGGCAAATTTGTTGGCGTTATCTGCGCTTTCAAAGAGGGCGTCGTTTAATTCGTTGAATTTTTCCAGACTTTCCTCTTCGTGACAGAATACTTTTACCACCTTCTGACCTTCCATCATCTCTTCAATATATCCGTTTACCTTTCCGATATTCTGCTGCTGCTCCAGAAAGTATTTTCCGCTCTGTGCAGCCAGACGGCGGCTTACAGAAAGCATAACAAAGACCATTACAAGAGTCAGCACAGTAAGTGGGATATTCAGAATGATCATGCTGATAAAGACGCTGACAATGGTAATAACACTGGAAAGCATCTGAGGCATACTCTGGCTTATCATCTGGCGGAGTGTATCAATGTCATTTGTATAGATAGACATAATATCTCCGTGAGGATGTGTGTCAAAGTATTTGACAGGAAGAGTTTCCATGCGGGCAAACATATCGTTTCGAAGATTCCGAAGAGTACCCTGACTTACATAAATCATAATCCGATTGTATGCGTAAGTTGAGCCTACACCAATGGCATAAAAACAGGCAACTTTTCCGATGGCAAGTGCAAGTGGCGTAAAATCCGGTGTTTCTGCCTTTAAAAGAGGAAGAATATACTGGTCGATGAGAGTTTTTGTAAACATAGTTCCCTGCACATTGGCGAGAACGCTTACAAAAATGAAAATCACAACAGCTGCAATATGAAATTTATACTGTTTCATTACATAATTAAGAAGGCGTCCAAGCATTTTTCCGGGATTGTCTACTTTTGCTCCATGTGTATGCTGTTTTCTGCTCATGCGTCCGCACCTCCTTTATTTTCATCAAAATCTCCTCCGCCTTTTGTCTGAGAATGGTAAACATCCTGATAAATGGTATTTGTGGAGAGAAGCTCTTCATGTGTGCCAAAGCCATTGATTTTTCCATTATCCATGACAATAATGCGGTCTGCATTCTGGATACTGGAAATTCGCTGGGCAATAATAAGTTTTGTTGTATTGGGAATTTCCTCTGCAAAAGCTTTTCGAATTCGTCCGTCAGTGGCAGTATCTACTGCACTTGTGGAGTCATCAAGAATGAGGATTTTCGGCTTTTTCAAAAGGGCACGTGCAATACAGAGCCTTTGTTTTTGGCCGCCAGATACGTTTGTACCGCCCTGCTCAATATAAGTGTCGTATTTGCGGGGCATATTCTGGATAAAATCATCAGCACAGGCAAGCTCGCAGGCATGGCGGCATTCCTCTTCTGTAGCGTTTTTATTTCCCCAGCGGAGATTTTCAAGAATCGTTCCTGAAAAAAGAACGTTTTTCTGAAGGACTACAGCAACCTGATTTCGAAGTGATTCCATGTGATAATCGCGCACATCAATTCCGCCTACTTTAACAGAGCCTTCTGTTACGTCGTAAAGGCGGCTGATAAGATTGACAAGACTTGATTTCGCGCTTCCTGTTCCGCCAATGATACCGATTGTCTCGCCGGAAGAAATCGTAAGGTTAATGTCTTTTAATACCGGTTCTGCGCTGTCTTTTTTGTAGCTGAAATCTACATGGTCAAAAACGATGCTTCCGTCAGGAACTTCTGTAACAGGGCTTTCCGGATCAGAAAGGTCCGGCTTTTCATTGATGACTTCAGCTACACGTCTTGCGCTTGCAATACTCATAGTTACCATAACGAAAACCATAGACAGCATCATAAGACTCATAAGAATATTCATACAATATGTAAGAAGACTCATAAGCTCTCCTGTTGTAAGATTTCCGCCTACAATCATTTTTGCTCCCAGCCAGCTTATGCCAAGAATACAGGCATATACAGTGAACTGCATAAGAGGCATGTTCATAACGACGAGCTTTTCTGCCTTTACAAAAAGCTCATAAACCCTGTTGCAGGCTTTCTGGAATTTGGAGGTTTCATAATCCTCTCTTACGTAGGCTTTTACTACGCGGACAGCGCTTATATTTTCCTGGATTCCGGCATTTAAGTCGTCATATTTCTGAAATACTTCCTGGAAGCATTTGCTTGCTTTTCGAAGAATCATAAAAAGGAAAAACCCGAGAAAAATAACGGCAACAAGATAAATGCTGGCAAGCTTTGCGTTAATTAAAAATGCCATAGTCATGGCGCAGATAAGGCTTGCCGGAGCACGGGTGCACATACGCAGAATCATCTGGTATGCATTCTGCAGGTTTGTAACGTCTGTTGTGAGACGTGTAATCAGACCGGCAGTGCTGTACTTATCAATATTGGAAAAAGAATAGGTCTGAATGTTGGCATACATGGCTTTTCGTAAATTTCGGGCAAAACCGGTGGAAGCTTTTGCGCCGTATTTTCCGCCCATGACTCCGGTGTAAAGTCCCATAAGGGCAAGTACGCCCATGAGAGCTCCCATGCGATAAATGTGTCCGATGTCCCCTGTTTCTACACCCTTGTCAATAATGGAAGCCATGACAAGAGGAATGAGTGTCTCGAAAAGGACCTCGAGAATCATAAAGAAAGGGGTCAGGAAAGATGCTTTTTTAAATTCTCTGACCTGAGCAAGAAGTGTTTTGAGCATAAAATTCTCCTTTCTGTTTTCAGTTTTTTAAGTTTCATTTTTTACAAAAGCGGCTGCGCCGGATTCTGCGTTGTTCCGTATTTGGGTGAGAACGCGGCAGAAGCATTCTAAATCATCAGGAGAAATGCCGGCAATCAGCATTTTTTCCATTTCTCCGAAGTAAGCAATCGTAGCTTTTTGAAGAGCAGCTGCCTTTTCTGTAAGAATGAGACGTTTCAGGCGCCTGTCATCAGATGAAGATTCCCGTGTTAAATACCCTTTTTTTTCCATAAGCTTTAAAATTCCGGTGGCAGTGGAGCGGGCAATACAGAAATGTGCTTCAATGTCCTTCTGGAAAATATTCTCTCCGGTATGTTCATACAGGTAGCCGATAATCCAGCCCTGCATCTGTGTGAGATCGGAGTCTTTTCCAAGCTTTGATTTTAATGACAGGATCAGTTTTCCAATGGTGTGGTCCAGTGTGTGGATTTCGTATCCAATATGTGGTGTTGGTTTCATGGCGCCTCTTTTTAAATTGTTAGGAAACAAACTGTTAGGTTGCGAAGCAATTATACGGCAGAGAAATTTATATGTCAATTGTTTTTTCGACAGAAACGGAAAGTTGTTGACATTCTTATGCAGAAAGGGTATAGTACCCTAATAATCAAATGGTGGGAACAGGAGGAATAGAATGAAGGCAGTCCGGATTTTTTTGAAAAGACACTGGAAGCTTTGTATTGTACTGGCAATCCTTCTTTATTTAATTATAGGAATGCTGGCACCTTTTGCAGTCCAGAAAAAGATTGACCCGGAAGAGAATCCTTATCATAAGGAAGATTTTTATGCGTCCGGAAATGAAAAATGTGTGGACAGAGCACATGTTGTAGAGGAAAATTCAGAGGCTCTGGATTTAAGACTCCGAATGATAAAAGAGGCAAAAGAGAGGGTGATTTTATCTACTTTTGATTTCCGGGAGGACAAAAGTACGTGGGATTTGGCAGCGGCTCTTTATGAGGCGGCAGAAAGAGGAATTCAGATTCAGATTATGGTAGATGGAATCAGTGGTCTGATTCGTATGGAAGGAAATGAGTTTTTCTATGCTCTTTCCGGACACCCCAATATAGAAATCCGCATTTACAATTATCCGAACCCACTGAAGCCCTGGACTTTTCACGGACGTATGCACGATAAATATGTGATAAGCGATGATAAGACGCTTCTTTTAGGGGGAAGGAATACATTCCGGTATTTTCTTGGAGGATATGATACAAAATCAAGAAGTTATGACAGAGAGGTTCTGATTTATAATACGGATTATAAAAACGGAGCAGAAAAAAGTGTGATTTCTCAGGTGGAAAAATATTTTCACAGTGTGTGGGACGGGCCTTATATGACAGTTTTCCATGATAAAGAAAGTATTTACGAGAAAAAGAAGGTGCGGGAAAACGTTGAGAAGCTGGAAAAGAAGTGGGATAAGGTGCAGGAGAAATATCCACAGGCTTATGAGGCATATTCTTATGAGGAGCATACTGTTCCCATAAAAAAAGCGACTCTGATTTCCGGCGAAACACATATTTATGGAAAAAAACCGTATGTATGGGAAACATTAAAAAATCTTATGGAAAATGCCAGGGAGCGGGTTGTGCTTCATACTCCGTATGCAGTTCTGGATTCCCAGATGGAAGCAGGGATGAAAGAGATTGCAGAAAATGTGGATGACTTTAAAATGATAATTAATTCTGTGGAAAACGGAGATAATATTGTAGCGTCAAGTGATTATCGTATACATAAAAAAGACATCATTGATACTGGCGTAGAGCTGTATGAATTTGACGGTGGGGATTCCACACATGGGAAATCCATACTTATAGATAATGATATGGCAATTATCGGTTCGTATAATCTTGATATGAGAAGTACGTATATGGATACAGAGCTTATGCTGGCAGTTCACGGAGAGGAATTTTGTGAAGAACTGGAAGGACATATGAATGTGTTCCATGAGAAATGCAGAAAGGTTCTCGATGAGAAAAACTACGAAGTTCCCGAAGGAGTGACAGTGCAGGAAATTCCTTTTATAAAAGAAGTGATTCTCAGAGTTCTGGGAGTAGTTCTGCAGCCAGTAAGGTATCTGGCGTAGAATGAAGAAACTTATAGTGTACATAGAAAATGCCACCCTGAAACCGACCAAAGTTCGGAGGGTGGTTTTTCTGTGCTTTAACGTAAAATTGCAAGAATTCTCCTTCAGTCAATTCTTTTAAATATACCTATGAAGCTGCCTTTCGCGAAGTATGGCGAAATGGTATTGGAGGAGGTCAGTTTTTATTTTTTTGCTGTCCCTGACACGGATAGGGAAGCTTGTACCGTCTGTCATAATGCAGGATTTTTTATCAATGGTATCTACATAGTCTGCATTGACAAGGATTCCGCGATTGACGGACAGGAAACAGGGAGCATTTTTCGTAAGGTGAAGAAAGGTTCCTAAAGTCATGCGGCTGCGAAAATCTCTTCCGTCTTTTGTATGGATGTTCAGGTAGTGCGCATTACTTATCACAGATATAATGTCTGACAAAAGCAAAGAAATGGACTGTCTGTTGCTGATAATTTCAATGTAGGGCGGTAATTCGGGGAGATGTTTTTTTACGTCCAATAGAAGTTGGAACACTCTCTGTCTGGTAAAAGGTTTCACAATATAATCATATGCGTGGAAAGAAAAAGCCTCGGGCATAAAATCACCGGTTGAGGTCAGGAAAACCAGGAAACAGTCATGGTCTTTTTCACGCAGTCTGTGGGCAGTCTCTATGCCATTTATCCCTTCCATAATAATATCCATAAAAACAACTTGATAAACACCTGCCTGAAAGCTGTCCAGAAATGCTTTTCCGCTGACAAAACAGGAGGTTTCAATGGAAGCGCCGTTCTGTGTCTCAAAATCATGACAAAGGTATGCTATTTTATCTGTATATATTTTTTCATCGTCTACGATGGCAATTTTCATATGAATCACATCCTTTTTAGAATTATTTTAACATAAAGGTATATGGGATTCCAGATAGACGTATGTGATTTTGGTGCCAGAAAATATACGTTCTTGCCAGAAGTATTGTTTTTGGGAGAAAATCAATTAGAATAGCGTAAGAAAAGCAGTGTTTATGAAAGAGGGTGGAGGGAATTGTCAGCTGTTTCGGTTGTACGTACAGAAAAAAAGTATAGTATCTCGCCGTACCAGCAGAATAGATTGTTGTATCGTTTAGAACGGATTATGAGTAGCGATAAACACAGCGGTATTGGTGGATATATGGTGCGTTCCTTATATTTTGACAGCATTTACGACAACGATTATTTTGACAAAATCAGCGGATTAGAGGTTCGAAAGAAAATACGGCTGCGTATATACTCACCTGAACAAAAGACCGTGAAATTGGAGCTAAAACAAAAGCAGGGCAGTGCCCAAAAGAAAATCAGCCTTTCCATTACAAAAGAATTGGCGGAAGAGATGATACATGGACATTACACGGGTCTGGCAGAACTCAATTCTGATTTAGCGTTGACGTTTTATCAGATATTAGAAACAGGTTTGTATCGTCCAAAATGTATTGTTGAGTATCATAGGATTGCCTTTGCGGAGGAATGCAATGATACACGAATCACGATGGATTCAGAAATCGGAATGAGTCCTTTTTGTGATTATTTTTTTGATAAACAATTGAGTTTAATTCCTGTAAGAGAAGAAACTGTGTTAGAAGTGAAATATAACGGATTTTTATTGAGTAATATCAAGCAGGTTTTAGACTTTGCAGATGCATCTGAACTTTCTATCAGTAAATATGCCATGTCTCGTCAGGTGTTGAGAATGTAAAAAGCGCTATTCTTAGATTATTTGGAGGTATTTAACATGAAAGAGTTTATTATGCAATATTCGCAGGAAGTGATTCAGGAGCTTTCTGTACAACAAATCATATTAAACATGGTTACTGCACTTGTGCTGGGACTGGTTATTTATGTATCTTATCGTTTTTCACATTCCGGTGCTGTATACAGCGCAAGATTTAACGTATCCCTTTTAATGATGACATTGATTACTACGATGATTATGAATGTTATTGGCAATAACATTGCGTTATCTCTTGGCATGGTGGGTGCGCTTTCTATTGTAAGATTCCGAACTGCGATTAAAGATGCGCGCGATACAGCTTATATTTTCTGGTGTATTGCAGTTGGTATTTGCTGCGGAGTTTCTTATTATGCGCTGGCAGCGATTAGTACAGGAATGATTTTCTTAGTAATGCTTGTTATGGGAAGTGTTAAGACAAATAACAGATATTTACTGATTATTCATGCAGACCGAGAAGATTGTGCAAAAGAAATTGAAGTGACAGTTTTGCAGGAATATAAAGGTCAGGCTGTTTTGCGTGTGTCAAATCGTACATCGGGACAATTAGAGTACATATACGAATTAACAACTCAAATGGTTGAAAGAAAAAAAGAGGAAGATACAAATCCCGCTGAACTGTTAAGAAAAATTGATGGGGTATATCGTGTGAATCTGGTATGTCAAAATGAGGAGATGAGCAGATAATGAGAGGAAAAGAAAAAAAGATTTCCATTCTTCTTATTGTGCTGTTGATAATAAGCGGGTTGATTTTATTTTGTAAACAGGAAGAACGATATTATTTTCCTGAAGTCCCATCGCCTACACAGGTAAAAACAACAGATCTATCGGAAAAATGTATTACAGCAGAGAGCGATTTTGAACCAGAAAATCATGTTGGCGTTGTAGGCAGAACGAATTATCGTTCAAAGGAAATACGTATTGACACAGCGTTTACAAGTAATCTGCCGTTGATTGTGATTGATACAGGCGACCAAAAACCACAGCGAGGAGTTGTATGGGATAGTGAAAAAGATTACTATGTTCCAACCGGAGAAGACCCGTATGCGTACGGGGAAATCTATATTGTCAATAATCCAGACGGTGTAAATCAAGTAAGTGATCATGCAGAGTTACATTCGCTGTGTAAAATAAAACTTCGAGGCAACTCTTCTGGCAACTATGACAAAAAGCAATATCTTTTAAAATTGATAGACGAAGATGAAAAATCAGAAAAAAAGAATATATTGGGGATGGGAAGTGACAATGAATGGATTTTAAATGTTTCATTTATTGATAAATCGTTGTTGCGTAATTATTTGGCATTTGTGACAGCAGGCGAAATTATGCCCTATACACCTGATGTGCGATTCTGTGAAGTTGTTTGGAAAGATAAATTCGGGTATCGTTATGAAGGTGTATATCTAATGATGGAAAGTATAAAAGTGGGAAAGCATCGAGTTGATCTTCCGCAGTATTCAGAAAATAGTCACATAACCCCGGCTCTGCTGCGGAGAGATCGATATAATGAAAATGGCTTGATGTTGGATAATTACGCTACACAAAACGGATTTACCTCCGGTTATCTGGATATCGAGTATCCCAATAAAGAAGATATTACAGAAAAGGGCGTTCAAAATATCACAGAACAAGTCAATCGATTTGAACAGGCACTATATGCAGGTTCATGGGATGAATTTGTAAAATACAGAGACTATATTGATATGCAGTCTTTTGTGGATTATTTTATTTTAAATGAGTTTTTTTTGAATTATGATGCGGGGTATAACTCTACATATATTTACATGAATTATAGCGGAAAGCTGACAATGGGACCTATATGGGATTTTGATCAGGCTATGGACAATAATGCAACAGATACCGCCGATTTATATACAACAGCATTTCATTCTGCACCGTGGTTTGATCAAATGCTTCAAGATACTGCTTTTACAAATGCGCTTATCGAACGATATGCTGAATTGAGAAAATCCATTTTGTCTGATGAATCAATAGAAGCTTTTGTATATCAAACGATTGAATATTTGGGTGACGCAGTTAAAAGAGATTGGGCAAGATGGGGTTATTACTATATACATGGAAATTATTTGAAATCAGATTTTCCTGTTAAAAAGGAAAGAAATACAAAAAACTATCAGGAAGAAGTAGAAAAAATCTTAAATGTCCTTTCCATACACGGAGGCTGGCTGGACGAACATATGGATAGCTTATATCAGTTCAAAATGATTTCTTTGGAAGAAGCCAATCAATATTCAATAGACAGAAAAGATTATCGTTCTGCACTTGCATGTGTTTTTATTGCTGTTTTTCTTGTTTCTGTCAAGTTGGTATTGAAATATGAAAGTGAATAAAAAGGAGGCGTTCAAATGAAGCACAAAAAACTTTGGTTTTGGCTTATGACAGTTACATCTGTTATTTATATTCTGTGGAGATTGTTTTTCACCCTTCCGCTTCATACTGGAATTGTAGCATTGATTGCCGGAATTGCGCTGTTTTCAGCAGAATTTATCAGTATGTTGGAAGCGGTGATTCATTATATTTGTATGAGCAAAGATAAAGTTCCGGAATTCCCGGTTATAGCTGAAGCAGATTATCCACATATAGACGTATTGATTGCAACACACAGCGAAGAAGCGGATTTGCTGTTTAAAACGGTAAATGGCTGCAAGCATATGGATTATCCAGATAAATCCAAAGTACATATTTATCTGTGTGACGATAACAATCGGCCTGAAATTGCGAAGCTGGCTCATGACATGGGGGTTGGATACTTTGGATTGTCCGATAATAAGCTGGCCAAAGCAGGTAACTTGAATCATGCTCTTTCTAAGACAGACTCTCCGTTAGTTGTAACTTTTGATGCGGATATGATTCCGAGAAGCACTTTTTTAACGGAAACGATCCCTTACTTCTTTTTGCCGGAAATGATTTTGGATCACGGGGAATGGAGAAAGCGAACAGAAGAAGAAATTGATTCCGATTATAAAATTGGTTTTGTTCAGACACCCCAGAGTTTTTATAACCCTGATCTGTTCCAGTTTAATTTTTTTGCAGAGAGTAATATTCCAAATGAACAGGATTACTTTTTTAAAGAAGTGAACGTAGGAAGAAACAGTAGCAACTCTGCAATTTATGCAGGTTCTAACACAGTAATATCCCGCCGGGCACTGGAAGAAGTGGGTGGTATCCGCACAAAAACTATTACAGAAGATTTCGCTACAGGAATTGATATTCAGGCAAAAGGATATACCTGTTTTGCCATTGATAAAGTTTTGGCTTCCGGTCTTGCCCCGGATGATTTTCCAAATCTGCTGAAACAACGGCAGCGCTGGGGGCGTGGCTGTGTACAGACGATTCGAAGCTTTAAGTTTTTATTTGGAAAATTGCCATTTTTGTCGAAATTAAGCTATCTTTCCTGTTTACTTTATTGGTGGACTTTTTTGCGCAGAATCATCTATATTCTCTCCCCTATCCTCTTTACTGTATTTGGGGTATTGGTAGTTAAGACAGATATTTGGGGGATTTTATTGATTTGGCTGCCATCCTATTTGATTTATAACCATTCATTGCGTCTATTGTCTGGTAAGGTACGCGATCAGAAATGGAGCAATATTGTAGATACTATATTGTGCCCGTATATGATACTTCCAATCTTAGCGGAAACCTTTGGAATCCGCATGAAAAAGTTTTCGGTTACGAATAAGGAAAAAACAGTATCCAGAAGCGCAAAAATCATCTATGCAATTCCCCACATGATTTTACTGGCGGCATCCATCGTGGGAATTTATTTCAGCATAGAATTTATGTTGCTGTACAAAAGCATACTGGGACTTATTGTACTTTTTTGGCTGTGCATGAATACATACTTTCTGGCAATGGCAATCTTTTTCCTTCTTGGAAGAATTAACTACAGAAGTTCAGAACGGTTCCTCGCAGAGATTCCGATTACCTTTTCTGTTGGCACACGCAAAGTCAATGGCATCACCTGTGATATTTCTGAAAATGGGTTGGCTTTTATCACAGATTTTCCGGAATTTCTTCATGGCGTTGTCAACTTTGAATTGCAAGATGAAAAGTGGAGTGCGCGAGTGACTGGTGAGATTGTTCATGTGGGAAAGACTGGAGATAAATGGAAGTATAGTGTAAAGCTGATTGATTTACCTTTTGAAGAAAAGCAAAACTACGCTCAGATTGTATTTGACCGTCTGCCCACATTGGCAACAGAAATTAAAACCAGTGCAGTTAAGGATTTGCTGGTATTTTTCAAGAGAAAAACCGCATCTTCCGTATTATCTAAAAGAAAATTACCAAGAATAGTATTGAATACTTTTATGCAGACAGACAGCGGAAGTGTTGTCCGTGTTTCTGATTATAATTATCAGTACATGCTGATTACCGGAGTTGTTCCGGATTCGGAGTTTAATCTCAACATGGGGAAAACTACTTTGCACTTGAAAAAAACACAATCTTCCGTTGGTGGTAAAGATAACCTGTTTGAAATTGAAAATTGGGAAAATATATCAGCTTCTCCTGAGATTCGCGAAGCGCTATTGGAGTTAATACAAGAGAAACAGATGGAGGAAAAAGACTTAGCGAATGTATAAGAAAAGCGCAATCAGATTGTTTGCAGGGGTTGCGGCAGCAATATTTGCCGCCGCAACTTTTTTGCTATTATTTGTAATACATGAGCAAAAACAAATAAACGAAACCTTATCGGATGAACAGCATACTCTTCAGATGCAAAATCAGGCCCTTCGACAAGAAATAAAAGATTTGATAACTATAAAAGGCGGGATAGAAGAACATGGACGGCTGTCCGTAAAAGGAACGCAATTAGTAGATCAAAATGGCAATCCTCTCATGCTGCGGGGTGTGAGCAGCCACGGTATCGCATGGTATCCGGAATATACGAACTATTCTGCATTAAAAACGATAAAAGGCTATGGCGCGAATGTATTTCGGATTGCCATGTATGTGGAACAGAATGATGGTTATTTAGAAGAACCGGAATTAAATAAAAAACTCCTGTTCTCTGCAATCGAAAATTCCCTGGCAGCAGACTTATACACCATTGTTGACTGGCATGTGCTTCGGGATGAAAATCCGAACCGAAACATCGAGGAAGCGATGGATGTATTGGAAGAAGTAGCACAGCGATATGGAGACAACCCTGGTATCATTTATGAAATCTGCAATGAACCGAACGGGGATACGACGTATGATGACATTATTCATTATGCGGAGCAGGTCATACCAATCATACGCAAACATGCTCCAAATTCTTTAATTCTGGTGGGAACGCCAAACTTCTGTACATCACTTTCGGAAGCAATAGAAGACCCTCTAGGGTATCAGAATATTATGTACACCTATCATTATTATGCCGGAATATCGGATTGTAAGTTTGCGATGGAGGAAATTGCAAGAGGGCTTGAAGGCGGGGTGCCAATATTCGTCAGCGAATGGGGATTGGATAGCCACGATGCTGCAGAACAGCATTGGGAAGAGACCGGTGACTTTTTAGATTATTTGGAAAAAGAAAAAATTGGATGGATAAACTGGTCACTCAGCAGCAAAAATGAGGGTTATTCTATGATTAAGCCAGACAGCAGCAAGTTTCATAGCTGGAATGAGGAAGATATAACAGATAGTGGGAAATTTGTTTTGAAATATTTATCTCTGGGAAAGGATTAGAAGTCAAAAATGAAGACAATATACAAAATAGTAATTGGAATTGTTTTGTTGAGTTTAGATTGTTTGCTTATTTTTGTTTATTGTAAAGAGCAAATTCATTTATCAATTCCCTTTTTTGCAGGTGCAGTTATATTGATAGACCTGCTGATAATTTTGTTCCTAATGTTCTTGGAGAAAAATCAAAAACTAAAAAGAGCAGTAGAAACAGATTGGCTTACAGGTGGATATAACCGGTATGGTTTTTTTCAGAAATCCAATACCTTGTTAAAAGCTGCAAAAAGTGGTGTTGGCAATTATATTATTGTAAACATGAATATTGTTGATTTCAAAAAAATCAACCAGCAATTCGGAGAAAAAACTGCCAATCAGCTTTTAGTACAAATTTATACATTATTTGTTGAGTATGTAAAGGATAATGAATTAATTTGCCGTAGTGGAGTTGATTATTTTTTGTTTCTCCTGCATAAAGAAACCGATGAAATGTTGAGCAACTCTCTTGATCAGATGCTGCGAAGAATTGAGAAGATGGACATAGCGATTCCGGTTAACTTTCAAATTGGTGCATGCAGAATTTCGGATTCCGATTCTTTAGAGGTTGCCGTTAATCAGGCAGCTCATATTATGAATCAGAATGATGCTGTAAACCAATGTGTTTTTTATGATGAAAATTTTGCAAAAAAAGAAAAAGAAAAAAGTGATTTACTGAACACTTTTGAATCCGGCATAAAGCGCAGGGAATTTCAAGTGTATTTGCAGCCGATTGTATCAATGAACAATAAATTTCCATTATCTGCGGAGGCACTGGTTCGTTGGAATCATCCTCAAAGAGGCTTGCTTTTTCCGGATAAGTTTATCCCTGTTTTGGAAGAGTATAATAAAATAGCAGAATTGGATCTGTATATGTTCGAATCTGTATGTCAAATTATAGAAAAACAAATTTTCGAAGGGCAAAATCATGTTGAAATTTCAGTCAATTTGTCCAGAATCCATTTAAAACAAAAAAGCTTATGTGTTTGTGACGATTACTATAGAATCAAATCCCAATATCATATTCCGGAAGGCGCGATTAAGTTAGAAATTACAGAGAATTCAATGTTTGAAGTAGATGATATTTGCATGATTTGCAATATCATAAACGAGTTTCATGCTATGGGATTAAAGATTGGTCTGGATGATTTCGGATATGCCTATTCATCTATAGCCTTATTAAAAGATCTTAGTGTTGATGTGCTGAAATTGGATCGCTCGTTTTTTGCGAATGAAAATTCCAAATCATACAAAATTGTAAAAAAAATTATTGAACTGGCACATGATTTAGAGATGCTTGTTATCGCAGAAGGAATTGAAGAAAAACATCAGGTGGATAAGCTTCGCAGCTTAAGCTGCGATTATATTCAAGGATATTTTTTCTCAAGACCTGTCCCCTACGATGATTTTGAACAATGGAGAAAAATCCATGATTAGTTTTGAAAGCTGATTTAAAGAATACATCTATCTTTCTGCGTGAAATTCGGATAAAAGACGAGGAAGTGAGTGCATGGAAAGTAAGGAGAAAATGAAAGGAAAAAGCATTAAGGAAATATTGTTTTTTAAATCGCGTATTATGGTTTATACGCTTATTATTTTATTGATACCTATAAATTTTATGTTTTATCTATCTTCTTTTCATAAACAGCAAAAAGACAGTTCGGAGCAAATGTTCAACCAAATAATGCGGGTTATTAAAGTGAATGAAAATGATATAAATGCAGAACGTGATGAATTCTCAGAATTTTGTATCCAAAAAGCAAAAATGGTAGCTTATTTTGTTGCACATGAACCAAATACACTTCATGATTTAGAAAGTATACGAGAATTGGCAAGTGTAATGGTTGTCGATGAAATACATTTTTTCAATAAAGAAGGTGAGATTTATACAGGAAGCCATCCGGAATATTATGGATATACTGTTTATTCCGGAGAACAGATTGGTTTCTTTGAACAGATGCTAGATGATACAAATTTAACATTATGCCAGGATATTTTACCCAATACGGCAGAAGGAAAAAAAATGCAGTATGCAGCTGTTTGGCTGGATGATAAAAGTGGATTTGTTCAAATTGGCATGAGACCGGAACGATTGTTAAGTTTAATAGAAGAAAAAAGTTTGCAAAATATCATAAAGAGTATCCCATTTGAAAAAAGAGAATATTTTCATGTTATAGATATAGACAAAGGAAATGTTATTGCATCGTCAATAGATCAGATGGTGGGGAAAAATTTTTCAGATAGCATAGATTCATTAGAAAGTGAGAAATATTCAGACACAGTACAGCTGCATCAAATGTTTGATGGACGCAGGTATTGTGTCTATATGCGGTTGTTTGAGAAATACCTGCTTATACATACCTATGACTCACAGTATTTATTAAACAACACCGTAAGCTCTTCCATTATACTGTTAGCAAGTATTTTGTTAACCACAATCTGTATTGTCAGTGTTTTTCTCAGATATGTTAAACACCATATTGTAGACAATGTGTTTACACTAAATGAAAAATTAAAGAAAATTGAAATAGGCGATTTAGAGAGAGTGGAGATTGACACTCAAATTCTGGAGTTTAATGTTCTTATTTATTATATTAACCAATTATTACAAAGCATACGTTTTGATAATAAGCGAATGCAGGATATTATTAACTGCGGACAAATATCATTGGGAATATTCGAATACAATTCATTTTATAAAAAAATCTTTTTAAATCAACAAATGAAGAATATTTTAGGCCTCGAAATTTCTCTCCCAATATCTTATGATGCTGAGAAAAACATGATTTTGGAAAAGCTGAATGAAATTGAACAAAATTGTGTTGACCCGGTACATGACATATACGAATACAATAAAAATGGAGAGATTTTATATGTTCACCTAAAAAAATATTTTGATACTCAAAACGTGATTTATTATCTTAATAATATGTCTTTGTGGTGGAATAAAATAAATTTGATGAAGGATGATAGTTTCAAGGATGTCTTAACAGGGCTGCTCAATCGCAGAGGAATTCAAGAAAATGTCAAACGAATATTGTGGGATAAAGAAATCATCAAGGAAGCTGCGGTTATTCTGTTAGATGCAGATGGGCTAAAACGAATTAATGATTTGTATGGGCATTTAATAGGAGATGAATATTTAAAAAAAATTGCAGCTATACTATCTGGATTTTCCCATAAAAATATCCTAAGTGCCAGATTAGGTGGAGATGAATTTGTAGTCGTAGTCTATGGTTTTGATAAAAAAGAAGAAGTTGACTATATTATTAACGAACTAATTTCAAAGCGTGGTTCAATTTTTGATGCCCCGCAGTTTTTAGAACGCAAAGAAAAATTGGAGTTTTCTGTAGGATATTCATACTTTCCATCAGAAGGAAAAAACTATCAAGAATTACTTGCTTTAGCAGATGAGCGAATGTATCAAGAAAAAAGGAGACGAAAATCATTAATGGATATTTGAGATTAAGCAGTTCATTTACAAGGCAATGACAGAACGTTAAAAATATTATCGCTGTATCTGACTTCAGATAGGAGGCAGATACAGCGAAAAATCCCCCTTCTATTTTCAGGCTATGAGGGATGAGAGTCAGTCCCACAAAGCATAACTCTGGCAGAGAAAAATCCGGTGTGATAGGTAAAGGTACTGGCGCCGTTAGATTTTTCAGCTATGTGGCGGACAGACTGGATACCGATGCCGTTTCCGCTCCGTTTGGAAGACTGGAATATTCCGTTTTTTTCTCTGATTTCTCCGTCAAAAGTATTTTCAACCTGAATCAGAAGCAGACGGCTGGAGTGCATATAGACCTGTATTTTAATCTGGCGCCGTACAGGGGCGGTATTTTGGCTGGCTTCTACTGCATTTTCAAGAAGATTGGAAAGTACGAGGCATATGTCAAGCTCATCGACAGGAATTTTTGCGGGCAGATCAATCTGTGCGTGAAATGGGATTTCTTCTCGTTTTGCAAGTGAATAATAATATCCGATTACGCTGTCAGCGACTCTGTTTTCGCAGAAATTCATATCCAGATCCGGTATTCTGTCTATCGCTGCGGTCAGATAAGATTGAAGCTTTTCCAGATCTCCGTCCTGAGTCAGAAGTGAAATCATGTTAAAGTGATGCCTCATGTCGTGCCGTGCCTGTCGGGCTTCTTCGATGGCAGTTTTGAAACTGGCATATCGCTCCTGCTGCATGGAAAGAAAATGATTTTCTAACTGCAGTCTGGAATTCCGGTTTAAGCTTTTTGCTATTAGAAAAAAGACAATAAAAAAAGCAATCAGGAGGAGAAGAAAAACAAGACTGAGCACGATATATATCTGCAGCTCTCGGCCAATATACAGCTCTCGGCCAATATACAGCGTATAGCGGTACTTGGGAACCATAAACCTGTTCAGGGCAATAAAAAAAATCGGTAATATCCAGAAAACATACCATGTCTGTGCAAAATTATTGTCCTCTATCATATTTTGAACCGCATGGCTAGCCGGATAATATGCACATGCTACAAATAGCCAGCAGACTGTGTTATAGATAATCCCGCCCCATATGCAAAGCCAGAGCGTATCGTCTGTCCGGTTCAAAATCAGGGCTGCATTGACAGCTCTGGAAAGACCGTTGATGCAGGAAAAAACCGCACAGATTGACAGGGCAACAGTACCGGATTTCCACAAAGAAATACGGAGAGTTTTTATGTATATGACTGCCGCAGCTAATATCAGTACAATCAGAGCCGGTGCAGTGGATGTTTGCCGATGGTAACAGATTGTTCCTCCAATGCCGGAAAGACACAGGAAAAGAAATAGTATTCGGCTGAGGAGTCTGGTCGGCGTTTGTTTCAGATAAGATCTGACAGGTATATATGCCAATAGAATCCCCGGTATCATAATGGTAAGTTCCAGTATAGGGCGAAATACGTCAGTCATTATACAGGCCCCCTTTGAAAAAGAAATTCCATAAAAGTCTGTCGGGCAGTTTTTAGGAGCTCATGGCTGACAAATACTTTACTTCCGTCATCCATGAGGAAGGAATCACCCTTAAAATCAGCAGCATGTTCCAGGTTTGTGATAACGCCTCGGCCGCAGATAAAGAAGCGCGGATCGTATGTGAGAGGCGCTGTGAATATTTTGAAAGACTGGCGTGTAACCAGCGTTTTTTTTGCCGTTGTGTGAATGTATATCCTATGGGAAAAGTGTTCTGCATAGATGATATTCCTGTAGGGCAGACGGATTATACTGCCGTTTGATTTAATATCAAGGTATTTATCCTGCTGTGGGATTCGTGAAAGAATTTCATCTATCAAGCTGTTTATTGCTTCTTCTGTAAAAGGTTTTACAAGATAGTGCATGGCGCGGACCTGAAAACCCTCTAATGCATGATCGGAAGATATAGTAGTAAAAACAAGCAGGCATTCTGTATTTGATTCGCGCAGTTTTCTTGCTGTTTCAATTCCATTTTCTCCTGTCATATAAATATCAAGAAATACAACGGTGAAGTGCTGGGACTTTTCAGCTGCAAGAAAGTCTGTTCCGCTTTTGTATTCTAATAAGTCAGCCTGAACATTACAGCTGTTCAGCTTCCGCTCCAGACAATTCCGTAACAGCGTCCGTTCAGAAGCGACATCATCAACAATAGCTATTTTCATGTCTGAGATACCCTTCGTACAATTCTTTTATTTATCCTGAATTATTCATGAGCATATAAAAATGCTCGATATTACAA
>ERZ1108166.543-NODE-543-length-28065-cov-17.419672_pt1 | contig 28065 bp, 20 predicted proteins | sample MGYA00403702_ERZ1108166 | MGnify/ENA primary metagenome ERZ1108166 (study PRJEB35170, sample SAMEA104062401) | human gut metagenome | biome: human gut; feature: human-associated habitat; material: faeces | place: Denmark | collected 2012-05-01 ...
CTCCCATCTTGATAAGGTTACGTACCTTCGTCCTTGGTTTCTTCCATTGTTTCCATATGCACATGCGTATTCTGTGATAGAGCCATCCGTTGATGTCATCTATGTTGCTCTTCATACTTGCAATTCCGTAGTAGTTAAGCCATCCCCTTGCATACACCTTGATTTTCTCAAGGCTTGGCTTGATTGACTGACATCGCTTACGGGAAGATAACTCCTTCAATCTGGACTTAAACTTCTTCCATGACTTCGAATGAACTCGGACATAAGTGCCTTTCCCGTTCCTTCCCAATGCAAAGCCAAGGAATTTAAAATTTCGGATTGCAAACACGCTGACAGTACGGCTCTTTTCTCGGTTGACTGTAAGTTTCAGCCTCTTCTCAAGATATTTTGTACTGCTTTCCAAGAGTCTCTCTGATGCTCGCTTGCTCTTTGCAAGAAGCACGATGTCATCTGCATATCTTATGCATGGAACACCTCTTTTCAGGAACTCCTGGTCGAACTCATTGAGGTAGACATTTGCCAGCAATGGTGATAGATTTCCACCTTGTGGTGAGCCTTCCTCTGTGTCAATGACCACTCCGTTTTCCATTACACCGCTTTTCAGATAGCGCTTTATCAACTGTACTACACGTTCATCTTTTACATTCTTCCGGAGAAGATTGATGAGAATTTCGTGATTAAGAGTATCGAAGTACTTTGACAAGTCAAGGACTACAGCAAATGTATAGCCTTGTTCTGCATACTCCTTAACCTTAAGTATTGCATCTTTTGCACTTCTGTTCGGACGATAGCCATAGCTACCATCTGCAAACAGCGGTTCATAGATTGGCACTAACTGTTGGGTTATTGCCTGTTGAAGTGTACGGTCTATCACTGTTGGTATGCCAAGCTTTCGCACACCACCATCTGGTTTGGGAATCTCAACTCGTCTTACTGGAGACGGAGTATACTTTCCACGATAAATGCGGTCAGTTATCTCTTGTTGATGTTCCTTTAGATATGGAAGAGCCTCTTCAATGGTCATGCCATCAATTCCCGGCGCTCCCTTGTTTGCCTTAACTCTCTTATACGCTCTGTTAAAGTTGTCTTTATACAGTATCGTTTCCAAAAGTCTCGGCTGTGCACTGTCTCTTTCTTTCCATATCCGATTGAATGACCTGGACGCTTTCACATACCCTTCATGTTCCGCATTATCTCTTTGCGAACAGCCATTGTTTTCAATGTTTTCTGCCATAGACGGTCATTACTCCTTTCTCGGTCATACTCAAGACTCCTACTGATTCGGTCCTTCACCTCTCGGCTACTATGACCTCTGCTGACTTCTATGCGTTCAGCATTGCTTTATGCAATGGTTACCTCTTTCAAGGCATACCGCACAGACCTCCCTAGGTACCACACGTTTCTTCCTCTCCATCCATCTGCCTCATTTATCATGCATTATTCCGTGTAGTTATTGGGCTTTAACATGGGTTGCTGTCTTACCCACATGCATGACCTCATATGAGATTTCTGTTCGTCAGACCAGAGATTTGCCCGTGAGTTAGTATGTTCCTCACATCCAGCTTCCTTCAGATTCCATCTCGCAATGTACACCCTTGCCTTCGGCTATATCTTTCCCACTATGGGCGGATTCGGAACTTTTACCCTTTAGAAACGTGCGCCGTTAGGTGCACATCAAAAAAGGACGCAGGATTTCTCCCACGCCCTCACTACTATCTGGCTTTATCTTCTCTTACCTTTGATACTTCTTTTCCTATCTCCACTTTCATATCCGCAGCACCTCTTGCTTCAAAAGCATCGGCATTATACTGATACTCGTGTGTTTCCGCCACCACCGGTGCATATACAATCTCAGCTTCGACTCTCTCAGGTGCTGCTTCTTTCCTATCAGCTTCCATCTGGTCATTATGCTTCATATCATCCTTATTCTTTTCTTTATCCATTCTCACATCCATGGCTAGATTATCAAGCTTATCAATGGATGCGTCCAGATGAATCTCTATTGATACAAGCATCTTTTTCACTGCTTTCATCGGAGCAAGTACTGCCTTTGTAATGGGATGTTTCTGCTCTTTCTGAGAATAATCCACCTCCGGCTTGTCAGCAAAAGTGCGGAATGCATTGGCTACTGTCTGCCCTGCTTCACGAAATCCTTTTGCAAGAAGTGCTGTCTTTGCTATATCCTTATCTGTGGTCTTGATTGCACCTCTTACATTCTCTCGAATATCCAGAAATCTTTTCTTAATTCCTAAGAACTCAGATACCCTGTATAATGCAGCTCTTCCCTTTTCCTTTGCTTCTTCGACTATGCCCTTAGCAGTAGATTTGACCTGTTCTTTCACTTCTAATACCTGTGACTTTATCTGCTCACATCTGGTATTAAGTCGCTCCTGTGCTTCTGACAATGCCTTTTTTGCATTATTGACAAGTGTATCTTCCTGCATTTCTTTGATCTGGTTCTGCATGTTGGTGAGTTCTTCCGTCATGGAATCAATCTTTTTCTCCAGTCCGTCCACATAGCTGCATATCTCAAATACATCATTTGCCTGCTCTTTCATGGCATTCTTCTTTAATAATTCGAGAAATTCTCTTATGACCTCCTCGTTGGTAAGTGTTTTTCCTGCTTCTATATCCATTCTGTTTCCTCCATTCTGTAAATGGGGCAGCCTTGGCCGCCCTTGTAACATGATTACTAATTATCGAAAGGGCGTTGCCTCTTTTTCTTTTTCTTTATCGGGATTGCCATGATGTTTCTCGGCACTCTCCCTCGCCTTTTCGTTGCTCTTATCCTTTGCCTTCTCATATTCAGAGATAATCTCATTATAGAGTTTTTCCCTGAAATCCTTTGTAACCGGATAGCAGACATCCTGGTAGATAGGCTTTCCCTGCTCATCCACCTGCTTTGTCTTATAAGAAGGCATTGATACAAAGATTTTCTCTTTGCCCTGCACGATATTAATATTATTTACAATGAAACTGTTTTCAAAGTAAATACGGGCAAGTCCCTTGATGTTACTGCCTTCCCTCTCATAAGGTGTCACAGTTACGGAAAACTCCGGCATTTCCTGTGTTCTGTCCTGCTTCTGTGTCTCCTCTTTCTCCGGTTCCTTGATTCTTGCATAGGCATCAAGGATATTGGTATAGAGTTCCTCACGAAACTCTGCTGTGATAGGATTGCACACATCCTTATAGATCACACCATTGCTTTCATCACGCTCATTGGAGCGGTATCTAGGCATTGATACAAAAAGCTCTCCCTTGTCTTTATTCTCAAGGATTGCAATATTGGTGATCTTAAATGAATCATCGAATACCACTGTTGCAAATCCTTTGATATTGCTGCCCTCTTTTGCCCTTACTTCGTTTACCTTAATTGAATACTTCATATGCTATTCCTCGCTTTCTTTTTGTTCTTTGTTTTGCTCCGGTATGATAAACTCACACCAAAGCTGTTCTATCTGTTCACAAGACAATCTGCCATTTAACCAGTTGCCAAGTGTAACGACCATTCCGTCCTGCTCATAGTAGAGCCACTCCTGTGTTTCAATGTTCCCCTCATACACGATGGTCACATCAAAATCAGGCATAAATAATCCTTCCTCTGCATCCCATACACAGGCTATTCCCTGTCTGAGTGTCAGATTCAGGCTTTCGACATACACAGACCAGCTGCTTACAACTATCTGAAAGTCATCATCAATCTCAGCAATATCATCCTCGATATCAATTAGTTCTTCCATTTCTGCTACTGCCTCTTCTATCTCACCTAACCGGTATCTTTTATTCATCCACACCTGCCTCCTTATATCTGCATCTGACCACAAAACGCATAGTACCCTTCTGTGAACAGGTAAAAAGAGTTAATTCCTTTTCCTCTCCCTGTGTCTTAATGCTGTTGTCATAAGGATTTACCACCTCTGTGTCTGTTACTTCATAGATATAAGTCTGTCCGTTTTTGTCGATAATTGTCACATCATCTCCTATGGAAATCTGATTTAGTGGTGTGAAAAATGTGCCATATCTGCTGCCGTTATGACCGCAAAGCACACAGTTTCCACTTTCTCCGATTCCTGCTGTCTCAGGTATATGACCAATCCCGGCATTAAGGACTTCCGCACCCGTTCCTTCCATTACCGGATATCTGATATCTATGCTCGGTATCTCAATGATGCCGATAACACCGCCTTCTTTAAGAATGGCTTCATCCTCTTTACTAATGGAGGTTTGCTCTTCCTCCACATCTGTTTCTTCATCGTAATCATCCTCCAATGTCTGCTCAAATTCACTTATGAGCTGTTCTGTCTGTTTTTCTCCGGTTGCACGCCAGAAAAAAGGGACTGCCATAATGGCAATCCCCGCTGTAATAAGCAGTCCTGCGACCACTTTTCTTATGCTCATATTATTCACTCTCCTATCGAATTCTACCATCTCTGCCAGCCTGATAAGCACCTCTGTCCTCAGCTACAATACCTGCAGTCTGTGTCTGTTCCTCAGCTTCTCTTTCTTCCTCCGGTCCACTAAGGTCTGCATCCACAGCCTTTGAATTTTCAAGGTCAAGCTGGGCATTAAGCTCACACTGCCTAGCCAGCTTCTGCTCCAGTTCCTCACTGTATACAAATGGCTTGTCATACTCTGCCTTTGAAGCCTCAAGGTCATTCTGATACTGCTCAATCTTCTTTTCCAGAAAGTCCACATTTTCATGCAGCCCATTAAACAGATTTTCAAGTTTTACCATACTACCCACAGGACTTGTGGAAAGTTCTGCCTTGTACTCTGTCTTTCCTCTAAGCACCATATAGTTGATACCGAGGAAATTCTTCTCTACCAGCAGTTCAAATCCATGAAACTTACCGATAGCTGTTGTCTCACCTGTCTTACACTTGCTGATTGCTTCAAGCATCATGGTTCCGCCATCCACTCGCTCTGTGTAAGTTGCCTTGCCAATGGTAATCGCAAAGTCAGGACTTGTAATCAGTTCCTTATCCCTTTCCTTTACATCTTCCCTTACATTGGCAAGCTTTTCCGTTGCAGTCTTAATCAGCTTCGGATACTTGATCATAAAGTTATCCTGCAAGCCATACCTCTGATTGTCATACGATGCCTTTAACAGCTTCAATCTCTGCACATCATTGTCAATCTCCATCTTTTCACGAATGAGGGGATTACCTGTAGCAACTGCCTTAATCTCCGCATAGGAAAGAGTTGCCTCGTCGATATCCTCACAGCTTCGACTCACCGCTTTGCTTGTCATTACCTGACTGATAAAACGCTGCTTATTTTCGACGAGCGACCAGTTGTATGCATCAAATGTTCCCTTTGTGACATATCTGTATATCGCAACTTCCTTGTTTTCATTACCCTGTCTGATACCTCGTCCCTCTCGCTGTTCTATGGAGCTTGGCTTCCAGGGGCAATCTACATGGTGCATTGCAACAAGATGTGTCTGAACATTAACACCTGTTCCACACTTGTCCGTAGATCCGATAAGCACTTTCTTCTTACCTGTCCTCATTTCCTTAAAAAGTGCATCTCTTTGTGCATCGGTCTTGGCATCGTGTATAAAGACTATCTCATCCTCTGGAATGCCATACTGTATCAGCGTTTCCTTCAGATAATCATAGATTGTAAAATCTTTATCCGGTCCCGGTGTTCCGATATCCGAAAAAATAAGCTGACAGCCTATATGACCATCAGCATTTCCTTTCTCGTATTCTTTCCACACATTTTCTGCTACCTTATTGAGTTTTCCATCTGGGTTATTCGGTGCATCCTTATCAATCAGTCTTGCATCTGTTCCAAGAAGTCTCGCCTCATGGGTTATCTTTAGGAAATTATCGACACTCGGATCAACTCCACCGCCTCTGATACGCTCTGCCCTTACCACGAAATCTTCCATGACCTGCTTTACATACCAGTCAGGCTCCGACTCCACGATGATAGGTTTGCCGCCCCTTAATGCCGGTACATCTAAGTCCAGCATATCGGCGGTCTGCACATCAGCAACCTCTCTGAAAATGTTCATAAGCTCCGGCAGATTCGTAAACTTATTGAACCTGCTCTTAAATCTAAAACCACTGCCTTCTACAGTAAGCTCCAGTGCAGTTGTCACTTCGCCAAAGTTTGCAGCCCATGAATCAAAGTGATAAATCCCCATCTCTTCAAGTGCCGCTTTCTGCAAGTAAAGCTGCATGACATACATCTCACACATGGTATTGGATATTGGTGTACCTGTTGCAAACACAATGCCCCTGCCATCATTTATCTCTGATAGATACTGACATTTAAGCTGCATATCCGTTGACTTCTTTGCCCCTGAACTGCTGATACCGGACACATTATTCATCTTTGAAAATATTGCGAGGTTCTTAAAATTATGTGCTTCATCTACCATAATCGAATCCACACCCAGCTCCTCAAAGGTAATCAAGTCGTCCTTCCTGCTCTCATCAGATAAGGATTTCAGCTGTTCCTCCAGCTTTTTCTTCTGGCTTTCCATCTGCTTTACTGTCCAGCGTTCTCCATTACGCTCTTTCATTTCATCAATGGCATAACTGATTTCCTCTATCTGCTCATTTAACATTCTTTCCTTTCTCTCTGCGGAGATTGGAATTTTCTCAAACTGCGAGTGTGACATGATAATGCAGTCATAATCCCCAGTTGCAATCCTTGAAACAAACTGCTTTCTGCGGCTCTTTTCAAAGTCGCGCTCCGTTGCAACAAGAATATTTGCTGACGGATAAAGCCTTAAAAACTCTGATGCTGTCTGACCGATAAGCGGCTTTGGAACAACCATGATTGTCTTATTGGCAAGTCCAAGTCTTTTCTGTTCCATACATGCCGCCATCATCTCAAAACTCTTGCCGGCTCCTACGCAGTGGGCAAGAAGTGTGTTTCCTCCGAGAAGGATTCTTGCCACAGCATTTTTCTGATGAGGCTTTAACTCAATCGCCGGATTCATTCCCGGAAACTGTAAATGGCTTCCGTCATACTCACGCAGACGGATGTTGTTGAATGTGTTATTGTAATACTCCACATATTTCTGTCTGCGTTCCGGCTCTGAAAACAGCCATTCCTTGAACTTTTCCTTGATCATGTTCTGTTTTTCCCTTGCAAGCATTGTCTCATTCTTATTGACTTCGTAATGATATTTGCCATCACCGTCATCAATCCTGTCCCTTACTGTTACAGTTTTAAGATTCAGCGTATCCTCAAAAATAGAATAAGCATCCATGCGGCTTGTACCATAGGTCTTAGTAGCTGCCACTGAATGCTTATCCATGCTCTTATTCTCGATGAACCATTCCATGCTCATCTTATTTAAGTGTACCTGAATGCCTGTATTGTAAAACTGACTTCTGACTGCTCTTGCACGTCTTGGTGTATTGAGAAGTTCATAGATAAACTGCTCATAATCAAGCGGTTCAATCCATGTCGTACCAATCTTTACATCAATATCTGAAGCTTCAATCCATTCCGGCTGCACCTTTTCAAGTGCTGCCACATTGCCTGCAAATCTTTCTGCCTGTGGATTGTCTGTATCAGCCGCCATAGCTTTTGCTACACGAAGCTTGTCTCTCACATTTCCGGAAAGATACTCGTCTGCTGTCTCCCAGCCGATGTCCGGATTATTCTCGTTGTAGCGGTCGGGATTAAGGAAAATCAGTCCGTCCAGCTCTTCCACAAGAACTGCCCTTCTAAGCTGTGCCAAAGCATCATCACTAAATGTTATCTCATCAGCTGTCTGCCCGGACTTTTCAGCAAGCTCTTCCTTTGCATTTGTAATATCCGGCTCATAGATAGAGAGCATATAGGCAAGATTTACATATCCAAATTCATTGACGGATACATTTAATGCTTCCACAGCGGTCTCTACCCTGTCTATGACAGTCTTTGCCTTAATCGTCTGCTTATAAAACATATCCGCTTTTTTCACCTCCCCGTCTTCATTTACTTCCTCAAGGCTGCAAAGAAGCGGGTAATCGCTGTCATCCCTGAAAGCTATTCTGTTTGCTTTTGAAGTAATGGCTCCATACTGCTTTATAAAGGCATCGTATTTCACATTAAGAAGTCTCTGCTTATCAGAAAGCTCCTCCTCACTGCAGCCATCCATCTGAATATCAATCAGCTCTCTTGTTATCTGTCTGATTTCATCAAGGCTTCTGATTCGCTCCTCGGCAGTCTGTGATACCTCTTTTCTTACCATCTCAGAATTTTCCCTGTAATAGAGTTTTCCTTCAAAAAATGTGTAAGTGTAGTTTCTCACATCCGGATCAGCCGGGATAACTTCCTCCGTCTGCTCCGCCTCATCTGACACTCTCTCAAAATCTGTCATCTGTGCTTTGATATTTCCGATTGCCTTATTGAGAGCCTCGTACATATTGAAGTTCTCATCATTATTCACACAGACTGTATATCTGCTGTCCTGTCCGTAAATCCTTGTATCATATTCCATAGATCCAAGCATCATCTCCGGATGCTCTGCAAAATAAGAGTTGACTGCAATTCCGTTCTCGGTCACACCAAGGTGTACCCAGTCAGGCTCAATATCAATCTTTCTCTCCCTCTTCTGCAAAAACAGGATATCTGCTGTCACTTCGGTTCCTGCATTGTCTTTAAATGCAGTATTCGGAAGTCTTATCGCTCCCACAAGCTCTGCCCTTTCAGCCATATACTTTCGGATAGTAGGATTTGCCTTATCAAGTGTTCCCTTTGTGGTAATCACCGCAACCATGCCTCCCGGTCTTACCTGATCAAGTGCTTTTGCCAGAAAATAATCGTGGATACGGAAGTTATACTTGTTGTACTTTGGATCAAATACCTTGTAATCACCAAATGGCACATTTCCGACAACCACATCAAAGAAGTTATCCGGATATGTGGTATTCTCAAATCCTGTGATACTGATATTGGCATTCTGATAAAGCTGCTTTGCAATTCTTCCTGAAATGCTGTCAAGCTCCACCCCATACAGCTTACTTCTCTGCATAGGTGCCGGCATACTTCCAAAGAAGTTACCGATACCCATAGATGGCTCTAATACATTGCCGCCTCTGAAACCAAACTGGACAAGTGCCGAGTTCATGCACATGGCAATCTCCGGTGAAGTGTAAAAGGCATTGTTTACTGTTGCCCTAGCTGCACTGTATTCCTCATCAGATAAAAGGTCTTTCAGCTCTGCATATTCTTTGCTCCAGCCTGCGTTTTCCTCATCAAATGCCTGTGACAGTCCGCCCCATCCGACAAACTTCGACAGAACTTTCTGTTCCTCCGGTGTGGCAAGCCTGTTTTCTGATTCAATCTGCTTTAAAGTACGGATTGCATCCATATTCCACTGGTATCTGGTCTTGGGACCGCCTTTTTCCATTTCCCAGAGATTATAGTGGAAGTTGTATTTTTTCTGTGCCACATCATCTGAAACCACATGTCCATTCTCATCAATCTTGGTAACCCAGCCATTCGCTATTGCTCTTTCCCTGGTTTCAAGACGATTGGCTTTTACACTATCCTCGATATCAAAGAATCTCTTATAGACCGGATTCATCTTATCCCTGTCAGCCTTCTGTTTTGTCTCCTGATAATACTTCTTCTGGTCTTCTCCACAGTAAAATGGCTGTTTTACCATATAGGATAAAATCTCGTATAACTCACGCCAGTCGAGTGCACCTTCCTTACGCACACCATTCCTGTTCTTATAGCTGATCTTCACATAACCGCTTCTGATTGAGTACTCCACAAGACCATACTTATTGTTGGAATATGCCTTTCTTTCTGCATTATCTGTCCCCAATGCGATATCCCTGATAAGGTCAAGTTTATTTGGCATAAATGCAAAATCAGACTGCACCACATCCATAAGGAATGCCCTAAACGGAGTGTAGCAGCTGCAATCTGTTACAAGAATCTCCGCCGCATCACGCAGGTCTTCATCAAGCTCCTCAATACGCTTGGCATAATCAATCGGTGTAATATACTGAAGCTCTGATGGATCTTTTTCAGATGTTTCAGCCTCTATCTCAGCACCATATTCTGCCTGTGTTACCATGCGGTCTTCATCGGCAGCTTCCTGTGGTGTCATGCCATATGCAGATACATACGCTTCATTACTTTCCTCATGTGCATCTTCATGCGAATTTGCTACTTTTATAGTTCGGTTAGAAGCATAGCTCTCCGGCTCATCCGGTATTGCATAATCATCAATCTCTGATTCTGCCTCTTCCGGTTCCACCTCCCGGTATTCGGCATCAATGACCTCATCATCCTCACGGAGTCCGTCCATCGCAAGCTCATCAATACGAGGTGTCTCAGGCTGGTATTCCCCTGTAAGAATAAGGACACCAAGCTCTTTTTCGATATCTTTCCACGAAACATATCCTTCAACCTCTCCATCCTCATCTCGCCACTGAAAACGCAGTCCGTTCCCATGAAATGTGTCATATCCGTGCAGTCCTAGTCCGTCAACCGGCCAGCCTGCACCTCCTTGACCATACTCTGCTTTGATACGCTTTGCTCTGGTTCCTGCATCAATCTCTGTTTCAAAAATCTTGCATACCCTGCCCTTGCCACCGATAAAACCTGTACCTCTCATAAGCACCTGTTTGATATACTCACCTGGTACTGTTGCAGACTTTTTGGGATTCAGGTAATTGTATTTACTTGCTAATGCAGCTTTTCTGTCCTGCTCGAACTGACGCATAAACTGATTATTGTTTTCATCCTCAGTATGAATGGTGCCAATGCTTGCCTGCCCGTTCTGGTCGAAAAAAAAGGAAGCCTGTGTATATTCGGCTTCCTTACTAACACCCAATGAATTGATTTCATCAAGTTCCCTATTCAGTTCTGTATCATCTGATTCTAGTGGAATCGCATCACTATCTGATTCAGTACCACTTCCTCTGCCTGCATCTTCGCCTGCTCTCTTATCTTCCACATCTCCATTGTCGATGACGGATTCTGTGGCTTGTGCTTCGCCAGATACTGCATCTCTAACTGGTCGTACAGCCGGTTCGCTTCCTCCTCTACCGCTGACATCTTCTCGTACATCTTCCCGAATCTCATCAGCGTCTTGTATCTTGCCGGCTCGTTCTCCTTTAGATAGTTCATCGCCATCCTTCCGTATTTGCCCAGCTTCGTGAGATCCTCCGTCTCGTCCGGCATCTCTATCTGCGGATAAAGCAGTCCGTCCACTTCCTTGTAAGTCATTTCTTCTAACATATCCAATTCTCCTTTCGCTCTCGATTGCCTTTAAGTTACGACTAAATTCTCTAAGAACACTACAGGAGACATCGCATACAATGGAACCAAGACGGTAAATAATCTCTTCGGCTTTGATATTTACGATCTGACTAAAATCCTGTTCTTGCACAGATAAGTCAAATCCGCATCTCGTCCCTACAGCATACATGACACTTGCATATACAAGCTGCTCCATGTCCATTTCCTGCTGTAAGCCATTGCGTTTCTTACTTTCTTCCTTTATCACACTACCTGATAGCTGCATAAGCTCGGTCATTCGGTCTCCGAACTCTTCTTTTATTATAAGCCAAACATCTGTTCCTGTAAACTGTTTTAATATATTTTTTAGAGACTCCCTGTCGCTGTTATCGTACTGCTCAATCTGACCTTCTGACACAAGAAAATCCACATAATCCTTAAGATTTTCTCCCTCAAGGTCCCATGTCAGTTTGACATTCTTCCCTCCGGTATCACTGATATCAAAGATATACCTCATGCGTGGATTCAGTGCCCTTGACGGGAAGATGGCGCAGCCTTTCGCACCACGCTTTACATATCTTCCCACCTTTTTCCAGGTATCGTAATCTGCCATGAGTGTGCTTTTTTCCGGAGGTCTTTGCGCTGTTACCATAACGATATTGTCAAATTCATAGCGGTATAACTGACCTGCGACCTTTAACACATCCTTCCAGTTCTTTTCTGATCTGGTGATGTTACCAATCTCAGAATCGTATATCGCTTTGACCTTCATATCAACGCCCATACCTTTGTCCTCCTCTACTTAAACATCTCTACAAACAATCCTTTAAATAGCTTTAACTCATCCTTATCCAGCTCGATTGCAAATTCATTTTCGATTGCCTGTTTTTCGCATTTATCCTTTTTCTTTGCAATCTTACGCACCACACGAAGAAGCACATAGCACTCCTTGGATTTTGCAATGCTCTGCTTAAAGGTCAGCTCATCCTCATCGACCGACTTCTGTGTCTGACAGATAATCTCTTTTAACTTATCATTGATACCATCTACTTCCTCAAGGGAAATAATAACGGATGCCTTAGTAACACCCGATCTGTCCCACTCCTTATGAAGTTCCTTTACCAAAAACTCCATGTTCTTAATTACTGTTGTTGAATCACTTTTCATCTTGCTTTTCCTCCGTTTTCTTTTAATGAAGAAGGGAGCTGACCTTCGCTGATAGGCGCAAAATCAACTCCCTTCATGTCCTCTGCTCCAAGGACTATCTGCTCTGCATAATACATATCCATTGCCTTATTGATGGCATCGTCAAGCGACTCTGCCTTTACTTTCTGTACTCGTGAAAGCACTTCTTTTATCTCAACATCAAATTCCTGTTCCATATGTTATCGCCTCCTGTAAAAATATCATCACCGGCTCTTTTCTTCCTTTACCTGTTTTTCCTTAAAGCCTCCATCGTACTTTCCATCTTCCAGCCTGTCGTAAAAACAGTCCTCTTCAATCGTTCCAAAATCCTCATACATCTGGTGAAGGAAGTCATTCTGCATCTTCTTCGGTACATCATCATCCTTTGACATATCCTGATAAAAATAGAACTTCTGCTTTAGCTTTGCCCTGTAATCATAGATATCCTCTATCTTTTCCGGTGTGCCATACTCCCTCTTGTATGCCTTGAAATTCGTGGTTGAGAGTGTGGAACCAAGATAAATCCCATGCTCCCACGATACCCCGATTGTGGTATTGTCCTTTGTAGGCTTCCCATCCTTCGGATAACGCTTATACTCTGTCGCACCAAGGGCGATTGTAAGAGAACCTGACTTCATATCCATCACCACAATATTTCTTGGTGATAATGCTTCAAGCACCATGTAATCATGGTCATTGAAGTTATGAAATGTCTGTCCCCTTTCAAATGATCTGTCCACACTTTCATAATGCAGGTTAAAATCATCTACCCAGCCCTTATCGGTCATTCCAATCTCCTTAAGCTTTGCAACACATTCATAAGAACTGGCTTCTTTATCAAACCGAAATTCTTTGGAATCGTTATAAAATCCCTGAAGAAAATGTCCCAGCTGAATATCATCCAAACAGAATCTCGCAGATAAAGTTACATTTGCTGCCCTGTAATACTCTGCGAAGTTATCTGCTTCACCAAGTGTTCTTCCAAGCTGCAACAGATGGTCTGCAAGCTCTGACATGTCATCAACTGCTATAAAACTCTTATAATCATCCAGAGTCATCAGCATATTTGTCTCTGTTCCCCTGTCGTTTTCTGTTACCAGTATCATATCTTTTAAATCCATTCTTACCTCCAGTCTCAGAGAGGGACTATGCCATCTCTGCAAATTTCCTGTTATGGTCTTCCTATCACAACAATCTTTCCTGTGCTTGCCACATCCCTGTAGACCACACCAAGACTTTCATTAAGTGCCTCTACCACCTTGCCATTTCCGACATATACTGCCACATGGCTGATGTTCTTATATCTTCCGTTGCTTGTAAAACTGTAGAAGATAAGGTCTCCCGGCTGTAACTCATCAAAGGAGACAGTCTTTCCAGCTTCATCAAGTCCCTGTGCCTCCGCTGCCGCTGTGGTTGCACCGCCATAACTAATATCCACGCCTGCATCTTTCCATGAATAATAGGCTAAGGAACTGCAGTCATAATAGTTACCGCTGTCTCTTAAATCCTGACTATAAGGGAAGCCAACTCTGTGAAGTGCATAAGAGCAGACTGTTTTCTGCCTGCTGTCTGTAATTTCGTTTAGGATGGCATTGATTTCATCCTCAGTCATGGAGCTTACTCCCGGACTTCCTCCTCCGCCGCCACTTCCGCTTCCGGCATATCCAAGCTGTCCCATAAACTCAGGACTCATGATCTGCTCAAGCATTTCCACCTGATCAGAATTAAATCCATAGACCGATATCATATCCCGATAAGATTTCAGCGATACATTCACATACAGAACCGATTTTGTAACCGTAGTTACATTGCCATCTGCATCCGTTTCTTCCACATCCTTTGTTCCGGTGCTTGTGGTGTATGAACACATATCATTTACAACTGCCTGCAGCCAGCCTTTTGAAATGTCATTCATGACTGTTGCAGTATCTCCGACACCATGCTTGACCATATAGACTGCCATGATGTCATAGTAATTGCTTGGGTTTTCTTCCATACCTTCATAATCCACATATACAAGCTCTCCAAGGTCATATCCGGTATGCTCATTCACTTTCGTGTTCACATCCCGGTTAAACTCCTGCACATAGGCACTCGTTACTGTCTGCACGGTATCTCCTGATTCAAGTGGTGGCAGAAATAAAGCAAATGGTGAATTGTAAAGGATTGCTATCACCGCTATAACCGGAACCGCAATCATGGCAACTACAAGAACAAGTAATAAAAGCACCAATCCAACAATCGGTGCCGCTGCCTTTACCCAGGTAATCGCTTTTCGCACAATCAGATCCTTTACCAGCTTTGCCACGCTGTCTGTCTGATTCTCCTGTGCTTTCATCTTATCCAGAAAGAATTTTATCTTCCTGCTCCGGTTGGTCATCTTTTCATCCTTGACCTCTATGGACACACCTGCAGCATATCCGGCTGCCATGCCGATTGCAGTACCAACTCCCGGTGCAACTGCTGTTCCTGCCGCCGTAGCAGCTGCCTTTGTAGCAGTTTTTGTTGCAACTTTGGCAGTAGTCTTGGCTGTTTCTTTTGCTGTCTCTTTAGCTGCCGCCTTGGCAGTATCTTTGGCAACTTTCTTTGCTGTCTTTTTTGCCAGCTTCTTTCCTGCCTCTACCTTCTTGATACGCTTCTTTGCCTCGGCTGCCGCCTTTTTCCTGAAAAGTGCAGCACCCTTAGAAGCAGTTCCGGTAACAGGTCGGCTTGCTTCATATGCAAGATATGCTGCCTGCGATACCTCATGCCCGCCTTCCACCTGCTCCGTTACTGCCCCGGCTGCAAGTGCACCTGTTCTTCCTGCAATGTGAAGATTAGTATTCTTGGTCTTGATGGAAGTGTTGGATTCTCTATAGTTTCGCTTAAATCTTGATAATCCCTTATTCTTCGGCTCTGACTGATGAATGGTGCTCTTGCGATAGGACTTCTTTTTATCATCAGATCCCTTTGCACCGATAGTCTTAGGACCTCTCTCTACTGTATAGATGTTGCTGCCTTTAATCTTGGCACCCTTTGGCTCGTGGGCATGAATCTTAGCTTTCTCCTTTGTGTGAATGACCATAGGTTTGTCATCCACTTTCTTTATCTTCAATGTTCTCACCTTCTTTCACTCAAAATGCAAAACAGCCACCCAGCTTCCCGGATGGCTATGCTTTGAGGTCGCAATTTGCGACCTCTATCAACATTATTCGACATTATTCTGCATTTCTCGCTTCTTCTGTTCTGCAATCTTCTCGTGAATATTAGTGTTATACAGTCTGTAAAGGTCTGTATCCTTACTAATCTGATTATCAAATGGAATCACCACAGAACCACACTTGATAAGTCCCATTCCCGATGCAGTATTGGTTACGAATCGAAGCTGTGCCTCTGATACTCCGATAACCTCCGCCATCTTGGAACTGTCTGTATTCGCCTGCTTTAAAAGTGCCACAAACTCTGAGTTCGCAAGCATTGTAGTGGCTGTGTAGTTCTGCAACAGATCTACTACATTCTGCGTGATACCGGTACAAAGACCTCCCTGCTTTCTTACTTTCTTCCAGAGCTGCTGCAGATATTTTGCAGAATACTCGGAATTAAGTAAGACATGAAACTCATCAATATAGAGCCATGTTGCCTTGCCTCTCTTACCATTCTCAACAATCCTGTTCTGAATGGACTCCATCATAACAAGCATTGTGATAGGACTAAGCTCTGTACCCAAGTCCCTGATGCCATAGACTGTGAATCTGTTATCCACATCCACATTTGTCTGGTGATTGAAGATATTTAGTGAACCATTTACGAAAAGCTCTAGTGACAATGCAATGTCCTTTGCCTCATCCTCCGGCTGTGCCATAAGGATATCGTAGAAATCACTCATTACAGGAATATACTTCTCTTTGCTCCTTGCAATGTCGATATACAGCTTTCTCACACAGCGGTCAATGATTGACTTCTGTCTTGAATTTAAACTGTCTCCGATACACTGCTCACAAAGACCAAGCATAAACTCGCCCTTCTCTCTTACCATTCCCTTGGAATCATTCGGATCAAGGCTCCACACATCCATCTCCAGCGGATTCACATAGTTATCCGTGTAAGTAGACATATTTACTACAGTTCCGCCATAAGTCTCAGCAATATCAAAGTATTCGTTCATTGGATCTATTACGATTATTTCATCATCTCCTGACAAGAATACGCTGCCCATTTCCATCTTGCAGAAGAAGGATTTACCGGAACCCGGCACTCCGAAAACGAAGCCATTTCCATTGATGAGCTTCTTTCTGTTGCCGATATTCACATTCTTGCTGATCTGATTGATACCATAGTAATTGCCTGTGCTGTCGTTAAGCTCCTGCACATTGAATGGCATAAGCACCGCAAGTGACTGGGTAAGAAGGGTACGCATCGTCTCCACCTGTCTTACACCAATCGGAAGTGCTGTGTTGAGTGCTTCCCTCTGCTTTAAGTAGTGTGTATCAATCGTGCAGCTGTTACGCTTTCCGATAGTCTCTACTGTCTCACATACACTCTCAAGCTCCTTCTTGCTTTCTGCCATAAGAATAATGGTTACTCCCACAAAGAAAAGGCACTGGTCATTCTCACGGACATCATCCATGATTTCTTCGATCTCCTTTTTCTCCGTTCTCTTGGCATATGAGATTTCCGTAGAAAAATCGTTATTCTTATTACGGACTCTCTGCTGCTTGATGATATCCGACTCAATACCAAGGTATTTCTTCTGAAGCACCTTGGTGGTCAAATCCTTTGGAACAGGCACCACATCAATGCTCGTGATAGAATGAACCGGAAGGGAAGTGATCTCATTGATAAATCTGTCTGACAAACTGCTCGGATACTTTTTGATAAAAAGTGCCTTGCAGAATTTGCTCTCATCCTCAAAATGGTCTGGGAAATATTTCACCATCCCATTGCACAGATCATTTCTAAAATCTGCCCCGACCTTCTTTGCCTTTTTGATATCAAAATCAAAACTGCCCTCATCTCCAAGATGATAATAGTCATAGAGCACTTTCAGTCTCTCATTGCCATTAAGTGGTACAATCTCTGCCCCAAGCTCAATGAAAGCCTTGTGTATCGTTGCCTCAAGGGTTGCAAACTGTGCCTTTGCCTCCTCGAAGTTCTTTCTCTCTATCGTGATCGTCAGGTATCTCTCCTGCTCAATCCCCTGTCTGCCCTCAATAATCTTCTCCTCAATGATGTCATTGTAGATTCTGCGGTAATTATTGAAGCCATCGTTTCTTTCTGCAATAAGAACCTTATCTCGCAAATCGTCCATGTTTTTGTTCTTATTGTTGATCGTAATCTTATAATTACAGTCCAGCGAATTTAAGAATTTGCAGTATCTCTCGAAAATACCGATCTGCTCATCCTCAGTTGCTGTCGTGTAATTAATGTCCTGAAAGCGGTAGCATTTGGAATACTTATTTTTGCTTACTTCAAAAATGCCGTTTTCAGCCACCGCCATAATCTCTATGGTTTCCTGAATGGATTTAGGTGTCTTATACAAAGGCTCACTCGCCTTCTTTAATAACTTAAATCCGTCTGTAAATAAACCCATGTCTCTAACCTCGCTTTCTTATAATGAAAGCCCGCCGGGAACTTCACCCTGCGGGCTGTGTTCCCGACCTTTCGGTCAGATACTATTCGTTTCTAATGCATTGCCTTATATGCTGCTATACCAGCTGCTGCCGCCACAATGACTGCGACAAGTCCAAGCAGCATGTTTCTCGTCTTTTTCTTCATTGCTTCAAACTTCTCCTGCTTCTTTACAGCCGAATCAGCTGTTACAGTCTCCGGTTCAGCCTTTCTGCCTTTCTTCTTTACCTGTTCATTCTGTTCTGCTTCTAACTGCTTTATTGCAGGCTCTCCCTCTGTTGATACATAGGTAAGTGCCCTGTTTCCAAACATAAAATGCAGTTTCTTTCCCATATACTCGTAGAAATTCATCCCATTAAAGGAATAGAAACCGCCAAGTGCAATCGGCGCCACACAGGGAATTGCCACATAAGCAGAACCCGTAAGACCAATATACTTGTAAAGAAGAAGGACGATACCGCCACCGACCACTACGCTTGCAATAGAAAATATAAGCTGCCTTGCTGTAAGTCCCATCGCAACCGATTCCTGATAGCGGTCAATATCCTTGTTTACTTCGATTACCATTGTCTCTGCCTCCTATCTTGATAAATCCTTTGTCTCCGGCTTTCTTGTCATTCCAATATTCGCCTCATACTTATCCATTCCATCCGGACACAGTTCTCTAAGCTTATCTACATTGAACAGATAAAGCGGATATTCACAGAAACCGCTCCTTTGCGTAAATCCTGTAAACTCTCCAATGTCATTGTCTGTAATAAACTTTTCAATATCCGGCATGTCATTCACATTCAGATATCCGCAGTAATTGGGTGCTGCAACCGACAAATTCACAGTCACATCCCCAAAATGTTCCTCATGTCCACCTTCGTTACACATAAGACCAATAAACATTGCCCTGTTATTCATATACTGCTGGATATCAAATGTCACCTGCGTTTCTCCAGTTATACTTGAATTATAAGTAACCTGTTTCATTTCATTATCCATTTGTGCCTCCTTCTATAATCCAAATGCCTTGCTTGTAAGTGTCTGTGCACCCTTCACGCTTCCGACAGTCATTGCTATCGTAAATGTCATTTCACACAGATATATAAGCGTCTGTGCCCAGTCAGCATAACTTCCTGTAAATGCCGGAAGTCCTGCATTGATAAATGCATTACATACCACAATCGCAAGTGCCATCGTTACTGCCTCGAATACACACGAAAGAAAATATTTGCAGTAGGTAGTCATTGTATGACTGACCATTCTGTTTCCTGCCATCGTGGAACAGGCAATCGCACCGAGCGGCACAATAATCAGGATCTTTAAGAACCTGAAATACACTGTATAGATGATAAAAAATCCACAGATAATAATGATGATTGCAAGCAAAGCTGTAAGTATCAGCATTACCAGACTTTCACCAAATCCAAGTCCCTTAATGATATCTGCCTGTGTACTGTCAATGGCAAGCTGCGTCGTTGTCCCGGCAGATATAAGACCCACCAGATTTCCTATGGAAGTAAAAAACGCTTTCATAATCGTGACATTATTTGCAACAAACCATTCTGCAAGTCCCAGTCGGATAAGCATACGAAATATAGACTCAAACCTCATCTCATCTTTTACATCTATGCTTTCCGAGCAGAAACCGATAACAAAGAACAGCACAACGAGGGATGAGCCGACCGCTACAAAAACCGGCTCAATACCCTCAATAACTGCCCAGGGACCTCCGCCCTTGAAACTGACCGGTGACTGTCCAAGCATTGCAAAGACCAGGGATATCTGATTGTTCCAAAACCCAAACACCGCCTCAAGAAGTGCAAGGATCTTGTCTCCAAGCTTAAAAATATCCATACTTGTTATTCACCTCTTTCCTTTTACTAAAAGGGGAAATGCATTTTCCCAATCTTAGAAGCCTAAGAATGTCAGAACTGTTGAAATACCAGCCATCATGACACCTGCCACAATTCCTTTCAGAGCGGAGTTCATGGTAGATGAATCCTGCTGCTGATATGCTTGTGCGAACTCCATGACATTCTTTGCAAGAATGATGACACCGACCGCACCAATGACTGCAATGATAAGTGTCTTTAAGTTCTCAAGCGGCTGTGTTACTGCGGAAGTACCTGTACCTGCTGCAAAACAAGTAGTGCTCATAAGCATTACTCCCATAAGTGCCCCGGATAATGCCGGAACGAATCTCTTTTTAAAGTGAATGAATCTGCTCTTCATGCCTTTCTCCTCCATCTGATTGTTGTTTGTCGTAATAATCTGTTCTTTTCTCATGTTGTTTGTCTCCTTTTCGATAAAAAAATAAGCCAGCAGGGATAATCCCTAACTGGCTGTTAAAAGTAACTCTATATGATCAGGCAATGCCTGTTGTAATGATTAAATCGGGCTTTCCCCGATGTGGTATGCTCAACCACCTCCTTTCAAGGTGCAAAAAAAGCACCTTAACCTTATTGGCTAAAGCGCTTTCATAAAGCAACTATATTTTTTCAGAACTATGTTCACTCTATATTAATCATGCAAATCTATCCTCAATTAATCTAATTGCATTCTTTATAAATAACATCAAATTATCTAATTTTGCATCATTAAATCCATAATACTCATCTATTTGATATGGCGGTTCAAGTTCATACATATCCTTTATTTTATATGAATCCATAACACCATCAATCCATAGTTTCATATTTTCCCTATCATATATTCCAGATTGATTATCCTTGAGATTCTTATAATATACTGAAGGATAATCATTATTTAATCCCCATGTTCCTTTTCCCTTAATGTTCTTACTTCCATTAAAATACTTGGGTACTGGCATCAAATTTGAAAATGAATACATTAAATCAAAATACCTATTAAACAAATCTTCTAAATCCCTATAGTTTTCAAATATTTCATCCAAATGAACCAATACTAATAACAAAAGGTCTTTTTGTCTTGATGGTATCTTATATTTTAATAGCATCAACTTTGCTCTACAAAAATCCAAAAAAGGAATAAAAGCATTAAATATCGTATCTGCTGATTCCGGAATACTATTACCATAAATTCTTACATATGTTTCTCTAACTACCTCCGAAGAATCAATCTCGACACAAGGGCATACTCTATACAATATTGCCGTTTTAATACCCCCTTCGTTTTTTAATCCTGGATTTATTACCGGAATAAGATTTGTCAATCTATTTTTTGTTATATCTATTTCGTTCAAAGTTCTTCACCTCCATTTTGCATAGGCACATTATACCACAGCTCCTGTGCCTATGCGATTTCATTTTACTGCTTCTTCCGGTAAGAACTCATCTTCTCCACAGTAACCTCCGGATAAAAGTAAGTAAGAATTGTTGCTTTGGGAACGCCTGCAGCAAGTGCTTTCTTCACCTCTTCTTTCTGCTCCAGTGTATATGACCAGTGCAACATTCGATTTGTGATTGTATCCTCCCACTTAGGCTTTTCCCTTTCAGGATTCCTTACAGGCTTAGCACCAGTATTTCCATTAGTAGCACTGGCACTTTCTGCAGCATCTGACTTCTGCGACTCATCAACATACTCAAGCTCATTTGCCTGTTCTCTGTCTATCTTTGCTTTCTGCTTTACTTCATCCTGCATGGAGAATCTTCTGCTTAATTCCGCATCACCAAGCATCATAAACTGCTCATAGGTAAGAGAATCTATATATACATTCTCGCCTTTATCCTTCAGCTTTTCATAATACTTAACTGCCTTGTCTGAAAGAATCTGAAATGGCGGACCGATAAGATTATCTGCTCCCCTTATCTGATGAACATAAGGCTCTCCCTTGCCATCTGCTGTCTGGTTAAACATCGGATGATTGAATGGTATGAACTTATTATCCATGATAGGATCAAAACCACGGATAAAGATAATACACTTCTTATTATCCAGCTTTCTGACTTCATCAGGTGTAAACAGTTCTCTTCCTAATACATCATAGTTTCTTGAAGAGCTTCCCTGTCTGCCCTTTGTCTCTCCGCTTGACTTCTTATCAATCGTACCTTTTCCAAGCAGCTCCGACACATACTTGTGCGTGCTCTGCTCATTGCCACCAAGGTAGATGAAAGTATCACAGTTGCCGGGAATTGTCTCCCAGGTATCTTTGAAAAGTGCCTTTAACTGGGCAAAGTTCTGAATGATAATAATACTTGAAATCTCACGGCTTCGCATTGTCGATAACAGCGAACAGAAGTCATCCGGCAATGCGACATTCGCAAATTCATCTAACATAAATGTCACATGGATTGGCAGTCTGCCTCCGCAGTTAAAGTCCGCCTGATAGTACAATTCCTGAAATATCTGCGTGTAGAGCATACCGATAATGAAGTTATAGGATTTGTCACTATCAGGGATTACACAAAAGAGTGCTGTCTTTGTCTCCCCATCTCCGTTTACACCAATGCCGATATCAGAAAGATTCAGCTCATCTTTTGAGAGCAATCGTAATACCTGCTTATTCTCAAGAAATGCAAGTCTTGAGTTGGCACTGATTATGATGGAACGGACGGTATCTCCAGCACCTCTCATACATTTGTTGTACTGCTTTACTGCCGGATGATTAGCTCCAAGCGGAGAACTCTCCTCTAAAAACTTCATACGCACATCCAGCTTTGATGCCTTTCCCTGCTCTGTAACCTCCGCCTCACCAAGAAGCTTCAGTACTGTCTCGAAGTTTCTCTTTGCCGGCTGTACCTCCAGCCACACATAATAAAAGATAGCCTGTAAGAACAATCCTTCCGCCTTTTCCCAGAACGGATCACTTGGTGTTGCTCCCTTTGGTGTCGTATTGCTGATAAGGTTTGTAATCAGCTTGACCACATCTGTTTCCTCTCTGATATAGGAAAATGGATTGTAACAGTCTGATTTATCCATCTCTAACAGATTTATGACTTTCACATTGTATCCGTTATTCTTTAGCATCTGCCCACAGCTTCTAAGGATTTCCCCCTTTGGATCGGTACAGATAAAGGAACAGTTATGCGGCATCTGCATAAGATTCGGCTTAACTTCATAGAATGTTTTTCCTGCTCCGGAACCACCACAGATAAGTATATTTCCATTGAGCTTGAGTCTCCTGAAATCCAGCGACATCTTCACATTCTGGCTGAGTATTCGGTTGAAATTCTCATCCTTATCTGCAAGTATCTTGTTGACCTGCTTCGGATTTTCAAATCTTGCCGTACCAAATTCCTTACCGGGCATATAGTTTCTCTGACTGGTGTAATACATGACAATAGCCATCGCATAGATACCTAATGCAATGGCTACTGCTTTTACTGTATTGGAATTGTAATAGTTTGCAAAGGGAACAGCACATACCTCATTGAATCTGTCCATAAATTCATTAAAGGCAATCCCTTCCGTCCACGCACCATTTATCAGATAACCAAGATACCCGGCTAACACTGCACCCACAAGAATGAATATCAGTGAAGGCTTTTTCTTTGTTGTCTGCATAGGCTGCTACCTTACTTTCTTTGTGGTAACAGTTTTCTTCTGTGTGGTCTTTTTCTGCTGCTTCTGCACTTTCTCGTAACGCTCCCTGACAGATGACTCCACCTTATCATAGTGAGTATAAAGCTCGGTTCCTTTCTGGGTTGTCACCACACGATTCTGCTCATCGTAAAGCTTATAATCCTTGGTGGAATCAAGGAAGGTAAGCATTGTCTTTCCACCATGAATCTCCATGATGTTTTCCTTACGGAGCCATACATATTTTGCCTCTTCTCCCCATGTGCCGGGAACTCTGGTTTTAATAGCATGGTCATTCTCTTCGATAATCAGCTTCTTGCTGATAGTCACATCTGACAGGTTCGCATTCTTTGATGCCGCAACCGCCCTCATTCTCTCAGCAAGGTCCTGATAACCTCTCACACGATTGATAAATGCATCCTTGTCCATCATAACTGTATGGGTGCCATCCTCATTCTTGCTGCCAAGCACACCGATTGTCTCAAGCTGTCTGATAACACTTTCAGCCTGCTCACCATTGATGCTGAAATTCTCCTTGACCTGATCCACACTGATAGCTTTCTTTTCCATTGCAAACATTCCGACCTTCTCAATCAATCCGTCAATGGCGGAATTAACCTTATCACCTTCTATCGTGTGGCTTTTCTCGTTTCCCTGCTGTTTCTTCAAAAAATCCATCAGCTTACCAAGGGATTTTTCATCTCCATTCTTCAGATAATCGTCAAATGTGGCAATCTTGCCAAACTTGAGCTTCTGTATCATCATATTCACACGTGGAACTGCCTCTGTATGAAAGATTACCTCACTCAGTCCGTCTTTCCTGTTACAGTCTGGAAGTACTGAATACAGGATTCCATACTTCTTTGCCATCTTTTCAACCTTTTTCATATCTTCGGTATTAAACTGCAACACCTGTAAATCGCCACCCTTTAAGAGCAACTTTCTCATGGATGTCTTGCCAAGTGACTTCTCATAATCAAGCATCCCTTTTAAGAAATCTATTGCCTTCTGCATGGCAGCAATGCCGCCGCTTCCTACCTTCATAGCAATCTCAATGCCATCATAAGCTACACGGATAATCTGCACCGCTTCCTGAATCTCTTCTGCCATTATCGCACCTCCACTTTCTCTCTGACTGTTGTTTTAAGTGTTTCTGTCCCTGTAGTACGGATTTCCTCAGCTGATACATCAATACCATAAGCAGTCAAAATATCTGCCAGATGATTGATTGCTCTTTCCTCCTCGATACGGTACATTTCAAGTGCCACAAGCAGGTTTTCCACCTGTTCCACCCATGCAGGCTTCATATCATATTTAGCCCTGTATGTGACCATAATCTCGTCCGACTCAGCCTTATCCGCTGAATGTGCCAATTCTTCAATAAGAGAAATCGTATCTTCCTTGCTGCCGCTTCTGAAAGCGAACTGGACAACAAAGTTTTTCTCTTCCTCTGTAAACTGATGCTCCACACCATTCATCTCTGTTACTGCTTCATTTACTACTGCTAAATTCATAAGTTCCTCCTAATCTGCCATGCTGTTTTCAAGCACAGCAATCTCAATGATCTCCTTCATCTTTTCCGCTGAAATGTTGTTGTTTATAAGCTCTACAAGCTGTGACTCAGTAAGTCCCTTTTCTATTGCACTCTTAATCTGTACAAGCTGCGCCGGAACAAGGTCTCCCGATGCAACCAGCTTTACAATGTCTGCTCTTGACTTTTTCTTAAAAGAAAGTCTTGCAAAAAGGCTTGCCACTCCGTTGTTGCTGCTCTTTCTCACACTTCGCTCAATCGGAAGTCTCTGCACCACATTTCCAGAGCCATCGACTACCGGAATCTGATAATAGACCGGAATCCCGTTTGCCACAGCCTGCATATTCTGCGGAACTGCAACTGTATCAACCATCTTTTTTTCTGCCTGTGGTACGGACTGGCTTTCCTGCGGCTCTGCCTTACTTTCTGCCTCTTTCTTATTCTCTGTGGCAACACTTATGATCTTATCTTCCAATGACTCTATTCTGTCTCCCATACGCTTCATCTCCTTATCTTTTTTCTCAATATCATCCCTGAGCCTTGCAATCGTACTGCTTGCCTTATTCAGTTCATTCTGCTGACTGTTGATAAGAGCATCCTTATCCTGGTTCTCCTTGATCAGATGCTCCCTGACTTCCTCATCATCTTTGGAAGTTTCTATTTCAGAAAGCTTCTTATTCAGGGCATCATACCTTTCATTCTGGTGATTGATCTTTGCAACCACTTCATCCATCTGAGAAATGAGTGCTTTCACATACTCAGACTCTTCCGGAATCTGTTCCTTGACTTTATTCAGCTGTTCCAGAACTTCCTCATATAATCGGCGCATGGTGATAGGTTTTTCCCCTTTGTCCATGACCTCCTTAATTGTCTGAACAGGTACACCCTTTTCATAAAATTCGAGAGACACCTGCATCTGATGAACCGAATACTTGGTATTCTTGATAATATCAATCACATCTTTTGGAACATCCTTATGCAGACACTCCGATAAAATCTTCATCTGTTCAATGTCGTAGGACTTATTGAGATAAAGGCTGATTTTCTCCTCTGTCAGTCCATATTCATAATCACTTTTTACAAGAGCAATCGTATCTTCACTAAAATGCTTATTTCGGAGAAGCTGCAATTTTTTCTCGATTGCTATCGCACTAAGCGGTTCTCTGTTTTCTTCCATATATGCCTCCTAACTACTAAAAAAACAGCCTTAACGTTCTGGCTGTTCTTTCCTGTCTTGTATTGTCTCTTTATTGTACTGTGCATCTTTTCCATCTGATACGCTGTCTGGAATAAGACTCTTCCATATAGATTTACCAATATTCAACTCTTTGAATACTGCCCTTTCTTTTGCACATGCTTTGGAATACTCCTCTTTATTATGTTTACGCAGTGCTTCCACCTCTTCTTGGCTATATCCCTGTGATAAAAGCTTTTGTTTCAATGTTTCCCATTGCAGATGCTCATCCGTAAAAAATTCATCTCCCTGAAGGAAAGACTTCTCAGCAGGTTCTAACTCTTTCATATCATCTGCTATATCAAAAAGTTCTCGACTTCTCTCCCTAGCCTTATAAATGCGGCTTTTCTCTGCTGAGACTTCTTTTCTTTTATCTGTCAATGAGCTGATTACACTGACAAGCTCCTCTGCTGAATGAATGTCATGATTGACAAGGAACAAATACTCCTCCTGCAGTTTATGCATCTTACGGATATCTTCCTTATACTTCCATACCTGACTGTATGGCTTCTTTTTCAGCTTTCCTATCCGGTATAGCTTTGCATAGTATCTCTTTTGAAGTCCCGACATCTTTGCCCTTCGGTATCTTCTCACCTTACACTTACAAAGGACCGGTTGTACCTCTTTCTGCTGTTCCCTGTAAAATGAAATATCCTCTTTTTCTATCCTTTCCCGGATTGCCTCATCAGAATACATGTCCCCTAATGTCTTACATCTGCGAAATCTCGTCATTCCTTGTGGCTTTACCGCCAGATACTTTCCCTGCTTGACCTCATATCCTTTGTCAGATAACAGTTCCAGAAACTGCTCATAATTTCCAGCCTGCAGGATGCAGGAATCCAGGTCTCTCTTGATCATATCTGCCCACACAAAACTGCCTTCACGATATTCGCTCCAGTCCTTATAGCTTTCATGCTCTTTTTCCTTATTGCCATCATCAACATCAATGATTGAAAGACCATATTCCTGACACAGCTTATTCGTGATTGGCTGGATATACTTTGCCCAGTCTCCCTTTTCATAGCGGTACTTTTTCCCATCCACAAAACTCACACTGTTAAATACAATGTGGGAATGAACATGTGCTGTATTATCATGCACCACATATACTGCCTCGTATGATTTTCCAAGATACTCTTCCACGAATCTGCGGGTTATCTCAAATGCCGTATCAGGATTCACTTCATCTTCCTTAAATGAGAGAATGATATGATATCCCTGCCTTTTATCAACTTTTCCAAACTTCCGTTTGGTCGCTTTCATCTGTTCAAATGCAGAATCAACCTGACAGTTGATTGCACCTATAAGCCTTCCATCCTGTGTTTTCTCCGGATTCATCACATAATCAAGAGATCTCTTCAGATGTTTTCCGTGAAAATGCCCACCACAATCCTTCATATTAAGGATTTTACTGATTGCCAATCTTTACCACCGCCTCATCTACCTTCTGATTCAGTTTTCGCATATAAGCTATCAGCTGTGTCTTATCTTCCTTGGAATACAGCCCGGCATTGCTGTTAAATACTATCTGATTGATGTTAATGCCGATTCGGTTGACCTCATTGATGAGTTCTTTCAGAATCTTCCTTACTTCCGGATAATCATTTGGTTTCTGACTGATAAGAAGACGGATATACTCTGCCTCATTCATTCCATTATCACATGCCTTTTTTGCAAGCATCTTAGCTTCCTCTGGCATTAGTCTTAGTGTTTTCCTAACACAATGAACTTTATCTGCCATAGACTCACCTTCCTCGTATTATATAGTAGTAGTGTTTATAGACCCTCTCCAAGGTCTGTATGCTAT
>ERZ1108166.544-NODE-544-length-28057-cov-7.251589_pt1 | contig 28057 bp, 27 predicted proteins | sample MGYA00403702_ERZ1108166 | MGnify/ENA primary metagenome ERZ1108166 (study PRJEB35170, sample SAMEA104062401) | human gut metagenome | biome: human gut; feature: human-associated habitat; material: faeces | place: Denmark | collected 2012-05-01 ...
GAGCACTTGACTTTTAATCAAGTTGTCCGGGGTTCGAATCCCCGATGCTTCATTTTCACTGGAAATCTTAATGGTTTCCAGTTTTTTGTTTGTCAGATTTTTTGATATTCATAGGTTCTACTTTTTAAATTACAGCATAAAATAATAGTAGCTAAGAAAGATATGGAAGATGCGCACTTCTTTATTGGACAGGCTGTAAGAAAAAGGAGGATTTTTATGAAGAGTTTAAAAGATAGCTTTTGTCAGGCAATTACAGCGTTTATCTGTTTTGTGATAAATCTTCTTTTTGCAGGAAGTAAAAGAGGAGAAGAAGTTCTTTTAACAGCTTCAGTTTGTGGAAACAGTGGAAATCTTTCAGCTAATAATGAAACAGATGTGGAAAACTTTTGTGTAAATGAATTTCCAGGAAAAGGAAGCGAAAATACAAATAAAGTGAAGCATATAGTAACGGAAGAGTTGCGGAAACAGGAGACATTTCAGAAAAATAATGTGACAGCAAAATTTTCTATGCAGAAAGAACTCTGTAGAATCAGAGTGCCATGTTTGGAGGAAGAGGGCGGCTCTCCGCCTTAAGAGTACAGCGCTGCATACATCTTGAAAAAAAGGCATATAATAGGGAAAAAAGCAGGATTTGCAGGATATGAAACATCAAATCTCTTTTTTATTCTGGAGAGCTGCGGCTCTTCTTTTAATACCCTATTTTGCCGTAATAGGATTTCAGGGAAAAGAAATTGCCCTGATGAATCGTATTCCGAAGGCAGAAGACTGCCTTCCTTTTATTTTGTCAGAGGAGATAGAAGCAGACAAAGAAGAAGAAACTCTAAAAGCACAGGCTGTTATTGCGAGAACGAATCTTTACAGAAGAATAAAAGAAGGAGAAAGTCTTTATGATATTTTAAAAGAACAGGAAAAAACAAGAAGAACAGTAGAAAAAGTCTTTATCGATGCAGTAAAAGATACAGAAAATATAGTGCTACTGTGGAATGGAGAATTGAAACCGGTTCCTTATCATGAGATTAGCAGCGGAAAGACAAGAAGCGGTGAAGAAGTTTTCAGGGATCAGGAATTTACATATTTGAAATCAGTAGACAGCAATGCTGACAGAGATTCCCCGGATTATCTTTCCAGCGTATACATAGAGGAAGGACAGCTTCCCCGGGAATTTGAAATAGAAGAAAGAGACAGCGCCGGATATGTGCAGCGTATTGAGGCGGATGGAAATCTTTTGGAGGGGGAAGGATTCCGTCGTGGAATGAGGCTTTCTTCAGCTGATTTTACTGTGCAGAAATTGAATGGGAAGATCCGTTTTCTGTGCCGGGGAAAGGGGCATGGGCTTGGATTTTCTCAGTATGGAGGAAATGAACTGGCAAAAGAAGGGAAAACTTATAAGGAAATCCTGACTGCGTATTTTCCGGAAATGAATCAGGAAAACATACATAAACTTTTTTAATACGTGAATAAACAACCATATTCTGGACACCCTATAGATACAGAAACATAGTAGTAGCTGCGGACAAACCGGACAGTTACAGAGAATATAAGCAGAGGTGAAGGGAATATGATGAACAACAAAAAAGCAAAAATCATCTTAAACGGAGCAGTTCTGGCAGTAATGGCAGCGCTGGGAATCACAGTTTACCAGATTGGTACATCTTCCTCAAAAGAAGAAATTATGTATGAAGATGTAAAAGAAAAAGCGGAAAAACAAGAGAACACAGAACCGCAGAGCTCAGAAGAGATAAAAGAACAGGAGGAAGCTCTGGTAGATGCGGATACCAGCCAGGTAAAAGCAAGTATGGAGAAGTCCGGAGAGTCTGCAGAAACGAAAGAAACAGAAGAACTGACGGAGAAGACACCGATAGAAACGGCAGCGAATCCACAGGCAGCACCATTAAACCTTCCAGAAGTAAATTTTTCTGAAGAAACATTAATGGAATGGCCGATTCACGGAAATATTCTTGTGGATTACAGCATGGATTCCACTGTATATTTTCCCACCCTCGACCAGTACCGTTTAAGTCCTGCAATCGCAGTGCAGGCAGATGAGGGAGCTCCTGTTATGTCTGCTGTAAACGGAACGGTTTATTCTGTGGAAGAAACGGCGAAAACAGGTACAACGGTAACAATGGAGCTTGGTAATGGGTATCAGGCTGTTTATGGACAGTTAAAGGATTTGAACGTATCAGAAGGCGATACTGTAAAGAAAGGTGCGATTATCGGGTATGTGAATGCACCGACAAAATATTACAGTGAAGAGGGAAGCAATCTTTATTTTGCGATGAAAAAAGACGGAAAACCGATTGATCCGATTGCTTATCTTCCGTAAAGCATTCACAAAATCAAAAAAGCTACGTATAATAAAGCAGGTGGGTAAGAAAATTCGCAGTCAGCGTTTCAGCCGCCTGCTTTCTGCTTTTTATGCTATAGGAAATTACTCCGTAATGTTCCATATTTTTCTAAAAATACAAGTTTTGGCTGACTGCTTTTCATAGAGAGTTTCAGGAACGGCTGTCTGCATATAAAGAGAGACGGCTGTTCTTACATATGGGAGTGGGAACTGAGATAAAAAGATTCAGGAGAACAGAAATATGAATTACACATATATAGTATGCTGTGCAGATGGAAGTCTTTATACAGGATGGACAAACTGTCTGGCACGGAGAATAAAAGCTCATAATGGCGGCAAAGCAGGAGCAAAGTATACGAAGTCGAAAAGACCGGTAACACTCGTATATTATGAAGGATTTGCGACGAAAGAAGAGGCTATGAGAAGGGAATATGAAATCAAACAGATGTCCCGAGGGAAAAAGCTGGAGTTGATGGAGCTGAAAGCTTAAAAAGATATTTAGGCATAATTATAGAAATATGCCTTGTCAGTTCTGAGATAGTCTGTTATGCTTATTATATGTGCAAGCGATTGCGCAGGATTGGGGTGCTATTATGGAGGAAAGAGAAAATATTAATAAGATTTATAAAATTGAAGATATAGCCAGGGAACTTGGCGTAAGCAAAACCACAGTTTCCAGAGCGATTTCCGGCAAAGGAAGAATCAGTAAGGCAACTACAAAGCGGGTAATGGATTTTATTGCAACACACGATTACCGTCCAAATGCGATGGCAAAGGGTTTGGCTCAGAGCAAGACTTATAATCTGGGAATTGTGCTTCCAGTGGAATATGAGGCTATGGAATTTGCCTTCTTTAAAGATTGCCTCATTGGAATATGTCAGGCTGCGGCAGAATGTAATTATGATATTATGCTCTGTATGGTAAATGGAAAAGATTTAACTCAGATTGAGCGTCTTGTAATTAACCGTAAGGTAGACGGAATTATTTTAAGCAGAGCGATAGTTAGTTCCTCTGCTCAGAAGTATCTGAAAGAAAAAAAAGTTCCTTTTGTTGTAATCGGACCAAATCCAGATAAAAGTGTAATATCTGTGGATAATAAAAACAGAGAAGCCTGTCGTGAGCTTACTTCTATTTTGCTTATGAAGGGAAATAAAAAGCTGGCTCTGATTGGTGGAAGTGAAACGCACAGAGTAACGGAAAGTCGTTATCAGGGATTTGCAGACGCTTTTAAAGAAGCCGGACGTGATATAAAAGAATCACCTGTGATTATGAATGCAGACGGTTTTCTTGATGTATCAAGAGCAGTCAGACAGGTTCTTGATAAGGGTGCAGACTGCATTGTATGTATGGATGATTTTATCTGTACGCAGGTAATCGGCTGTCTGAGAGAAAACCGGATTCGAGTTCCTGATGATATAAGAATTGCAAGTTTTTATGATAATAGTCAGCTTGAGTTCGATAATCCGTCTGTGACAAGTATACGATTTGATACAAAGGAACTTGGAAAAAAAGCCTGTTATAAACTTCTGCATATTTTGGGTGAAGTGACAGAAGATAAAATCAGACAGCCGGGTTATCAGGTGATACTGAGAGAATCTACCATGTAAAAAACAGGAGATAAAGAAAAATAATGCAAGCGATTGCGCATATGTAAAGAAACAAGAGTTTATTTTTGGTAAAAATACACAAAAACAAACTCTTATTTTTTGCAATAATATATAATTGACAGAAGCTTTCATGAGTTATATACTAAAAATACGAGCAATCGGTTGCGCAAAAGTAGCGCAAAAACATTTCAAGGAGGAAGAACATATGAAATTAGCAAAAAAAGTATTAGTAACAGCAATGGCAGCAGCAGTCGCATTTTCTTCAACTGTATGCGTAAGCGCGGCAGATGAAACAATCGCCCTCACACTTTGGGGAGCAGAGGAAGATCAGGATTTACTGAAAGAACTTGTAGGAAAATTTGAAGAAACTTATTCAGATCAGAAATTTGATATTCAGATTGGTGTAGAATCTGAGTCAACAGCAAAAGATACGATTCTTACAGATGTGGAAGCGGCAGCAGACGTATTTGCATTTGCAAGCGACCAGATTTATGATCTTCAGAATGCAGGTGCTCTTGCTGATCTTTCTGAGTATGATGAAGCTTTTCAGGCTGTTGCAGGAAAATCTCTTGATGATGTAAAAGCTGCAAACAGCGAATCTTCTGTTGAAGCTGCAACGATTGACGGCGATATGTACGCTTTTCCTATGGCAGGAGACAATAGTTATTTCTTATATTACGATTCTTCTGTAGTTTCTCCTGAAGATGCTGCGTCCTGGGATTCTCTTCTTGCAGCAGCAGAAGAAGGCGGCAAACAGGTTGGTATGGTTCTGGCATCTGGCTGGTATAACGCAGGATTTTTCTATGGAGCAGGATTTACAACAGACTTAAATGATGACGGAACAACGGCTATGGACTGGAACGGAACAAGCCCTGATGGCTATACAGGTGTTCAGGTAACAGAATCTATGTTAAATATTGCTGGAAATCCGGCGTTTATGGCAATTGCAGACGGTGATACATCAAACCAGATTGCATCAGGCGACCTTTGTGCTGTTGTTTCCGGAACATGGGATGCACAGGCAGCTCAGGAAGCATTCGGCGATGGATATGCGGCAACAAAGCTTCCGACATTTACAATTGGAGAAGAACAGGTGCAGATGAAATCAGCGTTCGGATATAAATTTGTGGGTGTTAATGCTTATTCTGAAAACATTGGCTGGGCAGCCGTTCTCGCTGAGTTCCTTACAAATGAAGAAGCACAGCAGGCGCGTTTTGAAGCACGTGAAATCGGACCTACAAATAAAGTTGTAGTAGAATCTGACGCAGTAAAAGAAAACCTTGCAATTTCCGCAGCAATTGAGCAGTCTGAGTTTGGCGTAATTCAGAGAGTTGGCGGAAAATACTGGGATCCTGCAAAGACTTTCGGAGAAAATATTGCGCAGGGTAAATTCTCTGTTGGCGATGAGGAAGGAATCCAGAAAGCGCTTGATACATTAGTAGAAGGTATTACAGCTCCTATTGAATAAAACACTCTGCAGTCTTTTTTAAGGAAAGGAAAACCTTTATGGCAGAACAGAATAAAAGGACGGCAGTCCAGGCAGCAGGCGGATTTTTTAAAGCCATTGGTAATTTTTTTACTGAGTTTGGAACTGCTGTTGTAAAAGGCGATTTGTTTGTAAAATTGTCACTGCTGTGGCTTGGGGCGGGCTATGCCCGCCGCAAGCAGTATGTAAAAGCAGCGCTTATGACAATACTTGAAGTGGCAATAATTCTTTTTACTGTAAATTTTGCAATGGAGTACGTTCCTAAATTTGCAACTCTGGGTACAGTAAAGCCGGAAAAAGTCTTCAACATGAAGACTATGAAAAATGAATTTAATGATTATGATAACTCTTTTCAGATTTTGCTGTTCTCCCTGTTCAGTTTTGTAGTGTGGTTTGCATCAGCAATTATCTGGATGAAAAATACAGTAAATGTTTATAAGCTTCAGAAAACAGCAGAAGCAGGAAATCATGTAAATAACTTCCTGGAAGATTTACACGCTTATAAAGAAGAAAAGTTTCATATTACACTTCTTACACTGCCTGTACTTGGTGTTACAATTTTTACTGTAATCCCAATTCTTCTTTTGATTTTTGTAGCGTTCACAAATTATGACCAGAATCATATGCCGCCGAACAGTCTGTTTACATGGGTTGGATTTGACAACTTCTTAAGTCTTTTCGGAGGCGGCGGACTTACCACTACATTCGGCTACTCTTTTGTGCGGGTTCTTGGATGGACACTTGTGTGGTCATTTTTTGCGACGATTACTACATATATCGGCGGGATTCTTCTCTCCCTTCTGTTAAACAGTAAAAAGACAAGATTTCCTAAGATGTGGAGAACATTATTTATTGTTACTATCGCAGTGCCACAGTTTGTATCTCTTCTTCTCGTAAGAAACTTTTTTGCAAACGGAGGAATTGTAAATACATTCTGCAGTAATATCGGGCTTACAGACTTTTTAAGAGATATAGGATTGATTTCTACAAGTTATGTGCCGTTTTTGTCAGCTCCGGGCTGGGCGCATGTAATGATTATTTTAATTAATATCTGGATCGGTGTTCCGTATCAGATGCTGATCTCCACAGGAGTTCTTATGAATCTTCCATCCGACCAGCTTGAAAGTGCAAGAGTTGACGGAGCAACTTCTTTCCAGATTTTCAGAAAAATTACAATGCCGTATCTTCTGTTTGTAACAGGACCGGCGTTAATTACAGATTTCGTAAAGAATATTAATAACTTCAATGTAATTTATCTTCTGACAGAAAATGTATATACAACAACAAATCAGGCAATGGCAAACTCCCAGGCAACAGAGGTGGATCTTCTTGTTACATGGTTGTTCCGTCTGACACAGGATTACTATAATTATAAGATGGCATCGGCAATCGGTATTATGGTATTTATCATCTGTTCTGTATTTACGCTGGTTGCATTTAACAGAATGATAAAAGGAGACAGGGAGGGAACGTATCAATGAGAAAAATGAAAGGAAACAGAACTTCAAGTATTATATTGCACAATCTTCTGATTGCAGTTCTGGCAATTTTCTGGCTGATCCCGATCGTGTGGCTTGTATGTACCTCATTCAGTTCGTATTCCGGTATGAATACAAGCACATTTTTTCCGGAAAAATGGAGTCTGGTAAATTATGTGAAATTGTTTCACCCTGATTCTGTGGCGCAGTTTCCGCAGTGGTTCATCAATACGTTTATTATCGCCTGCTTTACGTGCGTGATTTCTACCATGTTTGTACTTATGGTAGCGTATGCGGTATCTGTTATGCGCTTTAAGATGAGAAAGCCTCTTATGAATATGGCGGTAATCCTTACCATGTTTCCGGGAATGCTTGCTATGATCGCGGTTTATTTTACTTTAAAGTCTTTTGGACTTACAAACAGTTATGCAGGTCTTATTATGGTCTATTCTGCATCATCAGGTCTTGGATACTTAATTGCAAAAGGATTTTTTGATACAGTTCCGAGAGCTCTCTGTGAAGCTGCGAGAATCGACGGATGCAGTGAGGCGAGAATTTTTTTCCAGATGGTACTGCCTATGAGCCGTCCGATTGTAGTATATACAGTAATCAGCAGCTTCCTTGTTCCGTGGATGGATTTTGTTTATGCAAAGATGATTCTTAATGCGGGAATTTCTTCAAAATATACAGTTGCCGTGGGATTATTTAAAATGTTGGATAAGAGTCTTATTAACAGTTACTTTACACAGTTCTGTGCAGGCGGTGTGCTTGTCTCTATTCCTATTTCCATTCTGTTTATTATTATGCAGAAGTTTTATGTAGAAGGAATTACAGGAGGCGCTGTAAAGGGCTGATTTAACAGGAGAATATTATGTATACAGGTATGGGAAGAAGAGGTGTTGTGTGGAAAACACCTGATATAACGGCAGATGGTTTGAAAATATTTGCATGGGTTATGATGACTCTTCAATATATAGGTGTAATTATTGTAGAAAAAGGCATGATTCGTCTGGAACAGTACACTCAGGAAGAGCTTTCCACTGCTATGGCAGAAGATTCACATTTGATGATGCAGGCGGGAGTGGGCTCAATTTTGCAGCTTCTTGGAGGTATGGCGATTCCCCTTTTCGCATTTCTTCTTGTAGAAGGATTTCGAAGTACTTCGAATTACAGGAAATATCTTATAACAGTCGGCGCTTTTGCACTTATAAGTGAAATTCCGTATGATTTTGCAATGAAGGGACAATTTTTCGACTTTTCAAATCAAAATGCTCTTACAGGCACATTCATCTCTCTTTTCATGCTGTACGGGCTGCGTCTTGTGAAATGCAGCAAAATATTTTTTAAGGGAATTATGCAGTTTTGCATTGTGCTGGCAGCAGTTATGTGGGCAGGATTTTTCAGGGCAGAATTCGGGCTTTGTATGGTGCTTTTAACTGCGGTATTCTATGTTTTTTATGAAAGAAATGTGCTGAAAACAATTTTAGGCGCATTGCTCAGTCTCATGTATGTAACCGGTCCTATATCTTTTTACGGAATCTGGTGTTACAACGGAGCGCGCAGAGATAAAATTCCAAAGTATGTATTTTATATATCTTATCCGCTTATGCTTCTTGCATTGGGGATAATAAAAGATGTGATGATTTAACAGGAGGTTTGTATGGACTTTAAGACGAATAAGCTTCTTCACGGAGGAGATTACAATCCGGAACAGTGGCTGGACAGACCGGATATTCTTGATAAAGATTTAGATATGCTGGAAGAAGCTGGCTGTAATGTAGTAAGCCTTGGGATTTTTTCCTGGTCAACCCTTGAACCGGAGGAAGGCGTATTTAATTTTGAGTGGCTGGAGAATATTATCAATAAGCTTTATGAAAGAGGAATTTCCGTAATTCTTGCAACTCCGTCCGCTTCAAGACCAAAATGGCTGGCTGACAAATATCCGGAGGTGCTGAGAGTTGATGGTGAGAGAAAAAGAGCGCTTTACGGATTTCGCCATAATCACTGCTATACCTCTCCTGTTTACAGGGAAAAAACAGCAATCATAAACAGAAAGCTGGCAAAGCGTTTCGGAAAGCATCCGGCAGTGATTATGTGGCATATTTCAAATGAATTTGGTGGAGAGTGCCACTGTCCCCTTTGTCAGGAAGCATTCCGTAACTGGCTGAAGGAGAAATATGGTACGATTGAAAACTTAAATGATAAATGGTGTACAACCTTCTGGAGTCATACATATAACAGCTTTGAGCAGATTGAAAGCCCGTCCCCTATTGGCGAGACACAGCTTCATGCGTTAAATCTTGACTGGAAACGATTTGTGACTCACCAGACAGCAGATTTTATTCATCATGAAATACAGTCTGTTCGAGAAGGGGGAAGCGAGCTTCCTACAACTGCAAACCTCATGTACTATTTTGACGGATTAAATTATTTTGAACTTGCAAAAGAAATTGATGTGGTTTCCTGGGATACATATCCTACATGGCATAAGCAGGACGTAATCGAGACTGCGTATGAAAATGGAATGTGCCATGACCTGATGCGTTCTCTCAAGAAAAAACCGTTTTTCCAGATGGAATCATGTCCTACCTCTACAAACTGGCAGAGTGTGAGCAAGCTGAAAAAACCGGGGGTATTATTTGCCCAGTCCATGCAGGCGATTGCCCACGGAGGAGAAGGGGCTCTTTACTTCCAGATTCGCCAGAGCAGAGGCGCTTCCGAGAAGTTTCACGGAGCTGTTATCGACCATTACGGCGGAAACGATACAAGAGTGTTCCGTGAGGTAAGTAAAGCCGGAAAAGTTTTAAAAGAAATTTCTGCTCTTACAGGAAGCGAAGTAAAAAGTCAGGCTGCGCTCCTTTATGACTGGGACAGCCAGTGGGCAATGGAAGACAGCCAGGGACCGAGAAATAAAGGGCTTCATTACAGAGAGGCACAGTTAAAGTATTACAAAGGATTCCGTAAACTTGGACTGAATGTAGACCTTGTAGATATGACATGCGACCTTTCCGGCTACAAAATTTTTGCAGCGCCGATGTGTTATATGTTCCGTGACGGATTTGAGGAAAAAGTGCGGAAATTCGTAGAAGACGGAGGAATTTTCATTGCCACATACTGGTCTGGAATCGTAGATGACACAGATAAATGTTTTCTTGGAGGCGTTCCTCACGGACTTATGGATGTTCTTGGAATCCGCAGTACAGAGATTGACGGTCTTTATGACTGGGAAGAAAATTCTCTTGTGCCTGTTGAGGGAAATGCTCTGGGAATGGAGAAAACATACTCCTGCAAATATCTCTGTGACCTTGTAGAGATTCGCGGAGCAGAGACTGTTATGACATACGGAAGCGACTTTTATGCAGGTTATCCAGCTCTTACTGTAAATACTTATGGAAAAGGCAAAGCCTGGTATGTTGCGGCTGATGCAGAACAGGAATTTCAGGAAGACTTCTTAAAGAAGATTGTGAAAGAGAGTGGAATTTCCTGCGGAATTAAAGAAGATATTCCAGAGGGACTTGAAGTGACTTCAAGAGAGACAGAAAAGGAGCGTTTCTATATTTACCAGAACTGGGGAAAAGAGGAAGTAAGTCTTCCCCTCCCGGAGGGAGAGGCGGAAGCTCTCTATGGAGTGAGTACAGAAAAGCTTGCGCCATATGGAATTGCTGTTATTAGGGTAAATAAACATTAATGAGTGTCAAGAATGATTTCACAGGAAGCCTCAGGGAATTCCTGTGAAATCTTTTCATTTAGAGACTTATTTGCCTTTTGAATATGTTCTACATATATGGAATCCGCCTCAACCTGAAAGTAAATGGATACCCACATCTTGCGTCCTGTTCTGGCAATATCATAAAAAACGGGGGTAAAGGAATAGTTTTCCAGAATTTCCCCGGAAATTTCTTTGATTCTGTCAACTGTTTTCTGTTCCGGAGAAAACAGGAAAAGCTCTTTGAACGTGGATACCAGCATTTTAATCGTTTCAGGAACCATAAAAATCATAACTACAATGGCAATAATCTGGTCAAAGTAGGGAGAAAGAAATGCAAGAGACGTATGCTGCAGTTGTACGGCAATAAAAAATGCAAAAGACATTCCCAAACTGTATGCCACATCCAGTTTCCAGCCCAGTATTTCGGCTTTTACAGTAGGCGAGGAAATTTTGCGGCTCATCCATTTCATAATCAGAAGAATCAGCAGGCTGACAAGACCAAGCATAAGCTGGAAAAGAGAAACCTGTCCTTTGTCAATTGCATTGCCTCCTGAAAGGAGTTTTTCAATAACGCTTGTCAGAACGCTGATGGTTACTGAGGTCATCATAATGTTTTTGATTAAGATAAAAAAAGATTCTACCTGAAAAAATCCATAGGGATGTTTTTCTGAAATAGGGCGATGAAACAGCGGAGTCAAAAATAAGAGCAGGATAATGAAAACCAGCTCAGAAGCGTCATATAGCGCGTCCATTAAGGTAGACTGGGAATGGCTGTATATAGCGTAAATTAATTCGACTATAACGAAACCGACCCCAGAGAGAAATGAAAGCAGCAAAATACGCTTTTCTAATAATTCTTCAGAACGTTCACGCGAACGAGAAGACATGAATAATCACCTTCCTTAGTATAAGTTTAAGATTAAGTGTAACACTTTTTTTGAAATACGTCAAAAACCAAAAACCACCGGATTCGGTGGTTTTTTTGAGAGGAAAGAGAATTTATCCGCTTGTGTTTTAAGGTAAAACTGCCACAAAAAAGTACATAACAATAAAATGGCAGGCGCTTCCAAGCATAATAAATACGTGGAAAATTTCATGTGAGCCAAAGTTTTTGTGCGCTGCATTAAAGATAGGAAGCTTCAATGCGTAAATGATACCTCCAATGGTATAAATAATACCTCCTGCCAGAAGCCATCCAAAGCCTGCTCTTGGAAGAGAGTGGAAGATAGGCACAAAAGCCAGGACGCAAAGCCATCCCATTCCAATATAAAGTACTGAGGAAAGCCACTTAGGACAGTTTATCCAAAGTCCTTTTAACAGTATGCCGACAATGGCAACAGCCCATACGAGAGCGCAGAGAACGTATCCTGTGCGGTTATGAAGGGCAATAAGACATACAGGTGTGTAACTTCCTGCTATCATAATAAAAATCATCATATGGTCTATTTTTCGAAGTCTTCTGTTTACCTTTTCTGTGGAATTTACAGAGTGGTAAATGGTGCTGGCAGCATAGAGCAGAATCATGGTAAGGATAAAAATACTGATTGCTGCAATATGAAGGGAATCTCTGCCTCTGGCAGCTTTTACAATCAGAGGGGCAGCGCCGGCAATGGCAAGGAGCATGGCGATGCCGTGAGTGATGGCGCTTCCCGGGTCTTTTAATTTCAGTTTCATGTAGGTCGCCTCCTGAAGATTTTTTTTGATGTAGTTTTAAAAACTACATATCAAGTATATGAATACTATAACACAAATATTCTAAAATGCAAGGGGGATTTTTGTGAATGCAGAAGGAGTTATAATAAAGGGAAAAAGGAAATAATAACGGAAAGAAATACAGGTTTGTGTTGACAGCGTATCTTTCAGTATATTATAATATAAGTACAGAAAACTGTACGTTTATATTTGGAGGTGAATTTTATGTTAGCAGTTAATTATACGGAATTAAGAGGAAATATGAAGGAGTGTATGGACAAAGTCACTGATGATTATGAAACGCTTATTGTCACTCGAAAAAAAAATAAAAATATTGTGATGTTATCAGAAGAGACATATAATAATATGATGGAAAATATGCATCTCATGGGAAATCAGACTAACTATAAATGGCTTATGGAATCTAAAAAACAGTTGGAAGACGGATTGTTTCAAATGAAAGAATTGGTTGAGGTTACTGCAGATGAATAAAGTTTTTACTCAAAACGCCTGGGCTGATTATATCTACTGGCAAACAGAAGATAAGAAAACATTGAAAAAAATTAATAAACTTATTGAAGATGTCTGTAGAAATGGAAATTCCGGTCTTGGAAAACCAGAACCGCTGTTAGGTGATTTATCTGGATTTTGGAGCCGAAGAATCAATGAAAAAGACAGACTGGTTTATAAAATTGATGAGAAGAACGTATATATTATTTCCTGTAAATATCATTATACAGATCACTAAAAAAAGCGCATAAAAATTTCTTCATCTACAGATACTATTTCCATAAATGGAAAGTAAAGCAAACGGAAAGTACAGTAGATGGAGGAATTTTTTTATGAAAGCAACTGGAATTGTAAGACGTATTGACGATTTGGGAAGGGTTGTAATCCCGAAAGAAATCAGAAGGACGCTGCGGATTAAAGAGGGAACGCCTCTGGAAATTTTTACAGACAGAGAAGGAGAGATTATACTGAAAAAATATTCTCCTATTGGAGAGCTGAGTATTTTTGCAAAAGAATACGCGGAGGCGCTGTCACAGACAACTGGGTTGGTGGCGTGTATTACAGACCATGACCAGGTAGTAGCTGCATCGGGAACAGGAAGTAAGGAATTTGCAGGAAAAGAAATCAGCAAAGAGCTGGAAGAGGCAATTGGAGACAGGGAAGGCATTTGTGTAAACGGAAACGAGAAAGGAAAAATCCCTGTGGTGTCAGACCAGGCAGGGAGTTTGTATTCTCAGGCTGTACAGCCTATCATATGTGCAGGAGATGCCATTGGAGCAGTAATTCTTATGGGAAAAAGTGAAAAAGATGTGATGGGAAATTCAGAGCGTCTTCTTGTGCAGACGGCAGCAGGGTTTCTGGGACGTCAGATGGAGCAGTAAATTAAATTGTTTCTGTAAGCGAGTGATATTCCTCAAGTGTCATTCCTGTAAGAGAGAGCCAGGAAGCAAGCGGTTTTGTCACATATCGAATATGCCAGGGTTCGTAAGGAAATTCCGTGATATGTTCTTTGTTTTTCGGATACCGCAGGATAAAACCGTAAAGGGAAGCGTTTCTGGCGAGCCAGATGCCTTCCCGTGTTTCGGCAAATTCTTCTGAAAGTTCCATATTGATACAGGGGCAGGAAAGATCCAGAGCGAGTCCGCTTTGATGTTCGCTTGTTCCGGGAGGCGCAACATACGGGCTTCCTGTGAAAAGCTGCTTTTGCCGCAAATAAGAACGGTATCCGGAGATTCCATACAGGTTTAAGCCCTCCAGACGGGCGGCGCGAAAAAGGGAGAGGGCTGCCTGTGCAGCTCTTGTTTCTAAAAGCCGCTTTTCATCACCGGTCGGAGCGTCAAATGGAATGCCGGAATCAACCAGGTTTGCCGGAATAAAACCGGCAGGAAGGGGATATTTTTTATTAATAAGCCGGATATAGGTGTGATTGTCCATAAAAAACCTCCTTTTCCTTTTATGTTTATGATGGGAAAAGGAGGTTTATGACTTTCACAGAATTACATATTGCTTAAAGATTTTTCGCTCATTTCTTCCAGAAGTTCTTTTTTCATATCGTAAAGCTTCTGTGACAGGTCTACGTAAACCTTCTGCGGATTTACGAAACGTCGTGACTCGTCCCAGAGAGTGTTCTGTTCTTTCTGGCAGTATTCACGAAGCTCCATAACAGACGGAGAAGTGTAAACTCGTTTTCCGTCTTTAATAACAGGTACAAGAAGTTCGCGAAGCTCGTATGTTCCGCCAAGAATTTTTGTTTTTTTCCAAGTGTCAACAGGGTCAAAGATTACCATTGTCTCTTCCGGATTCAGAGTTTCATCTGTAAGGCAGATAAGGTCTGCTTTGATTTTTCCTGTTGTTTTACTGTAAATACGGTAAACTGTTTTATTTCCGGGATTAGTAACCTTTTCTGTGTTTTCGGAAAGCTTGATTTTTGGAACAAAGTCGCTTCCTGCGCTGTCTTTTACAGCAGCCAGCTTATATACGCCGCCAAAGGCAGGGTTATCGTTTGCTGTAATCAGGCGTGTGCCAACGCCCCAGGAATTGATTTTTGCGTCCTGAGCCTTCAGGCTTTCAATCAGGTATTCGTCAAGGTCGCTGGAAGCGGAAATGACAGCGTCATCAAAGCCTGCCGCTGCAAGCATCTTATATGCTTCCTTAGACAGGTAGGCAAGGTCGCCGCTGTCAATGCGGATGCCGTATTTTTTAGGAACAATGCCTTCCTCGCGCATTTCTTCAAATACACGGATTGCGTTTGGAACACCGGATTTCAGTACATCGTAAGTATCAACAAGAAGAGTACAGGAATCAGGATACATTTTTGCATATGTTTTAAATGCAGTATATTCGTCAGGGAAACTCATAATCCAGGAATGAGCATGAGTTCCAAGAACAGGCACATCAAACATCTGCCCTGTGAGAACACAGGACGTTCCGGCACATCCGCCTATTATAGCGGCCCGTGCGCCAAAAATACCGGCGTCAGGTCCCTGGGCACGGCGAAGACCAAATTCCATGACTCCATCGCCTTTTGCAGCATAGCAGACGCGGGCTGCTTTTGTGGCAATAAGGCTCTGATGGTTCATAATATTTAAAATAGCAGTTTCTACAAGCTGTGCTTCCATAATAGGCGCAATTACTTTCACCATAGGTTCTCTTGGGAAAATAACAGTACCTTCCGGGACGGCATATATGTCGCCTGTAAAACGGAAATTGCTTAAATATTCCAGAAAGTCTTCTTCAAAAATATGAAGGCTTCTGAGATATTCAATATCTTCTTTTGTAAATCTTAAATTCTCAATGTAATCAATCATCTGCTCAAGACCGGCACAGATGGCAAAACCGCCGCCGCAGGGGTTAGTGCGGTAAAACATATCAAAAATAACAGTCTGGTCTGTAGGGTTTTTAAAATATCCCTGCATCATGGTCAGCTCATATAAGTCCGTGAGCAGGGTAAGATTATTTGCTCTCATGCTTTTTCTCCTCTGATTAAGGTTAAGATATTTGCTGCCAGGCAGCGTTTGAGTTACTGTGAACAGATACACAGTTTATACTTGTTTTTCATTATACCACAATCTCCCGTAAAAAAAATCGTAAAAAAAATAAAAAAAATTAAAAAAAGGGGTTGATTTTTTTGAAAAGGTATTATATAATACCATTTGTCGCGAGCGATAAGAAATAAAACAAAAACACATAGGGCTATCGCCAAACGGTAAGGCAACGGACTCTGACTCCGTCATTTCAAGGTTCGAATCCTTGTAGCCCTGCTCAATGAACCACTTCTGAGGAAGTGGTTTTTTGTTTACCAGGAAAGTGGATAGTGTTCTGTAGTCTTGCTTTTTGAATGATAACAGCGACAATAGAAAAATAAAAATGAATTTGATGTGGACATTATGGTAGAATGTATATAATAGAATTGTGATGTACTAAACTATGGAGAGAGGTGGAGGATATGGAAAAAGATCCTTTTAAGGAGTATTTGAGGGAGTTTGAACCGGATAAAGCTTATAAAAGCTATGCTTGGAGTACAGCAATTGGACTTCAGGAGGTGGATAAACTCAAACCATCTAAATATTTGATTGACATTGCCATTCAGAATATTGAAGGTAAAATTACGTTGAAAGAAGCGCAGAATCTTATTGACATCTACTATAAAGAAAGACCGGTGCATTTATCTGATGATGAACGTACCGAAGAAGCAGATAAAGTATCTTCCCGTATTGCAGAAATCCTTTCAGAAACAGCGTTTTCGTTTTCTCCGAATGAGTATATCTCTATCCATCGAAAACTTTTTCATGGTATTTATAAACATGCCGGAAAGATTAGAGATTATAACATTACAAAGAAAGAATGGGTACTTGATGGAGCGACTGTTATGTATGGCAGTGCTTCGGAACTGATGGCAACCCTTGAATATGATTTTTCACAGGAGAAAGATTTTACCTATAAAGGTCTTTCAATGGATGGGATTATTCATCACCTTGCAGTATTCATTTCAAGGCTATGGCAAATCCATATCTTTGGTGAGGGTAATACAAGAACAACGGCAGTGTTTTTTATTAAATATTTGAGACTTCTTGGTTTTTCTGCAATTAATGATATTTTTGCAGAAAATGCGTGGTATTTCAGAAATGCACTTGTTCGTGCTAACTACACAAATCTGCAAAAAGGAATTTACGAAACGACAGAATATCTTGAATTGTTTCTCAGAAATTTGCTTTTGAACGAGAAAAATGAGCTTCGCAATCGTGAGCTTCACATAAGTGGACTTTTGAAGGAAGAAAAGGTGGATATTGAAAGAGTTCTTTCCGAAAAGGGGAGTGATTTTTCGGTAAAAACAACTGTCTACATTCATAAACTTTTTGAGAAGGTTGATTTTAACGGGATATTCGGCAGAAGTGTGGTTATGGAGTTGCTTGGATTGAAAGGTTCAGGTGCGTCTAAATTTCTTTCTAAGCTAGTGCTGGCAGATATTATAGAACCAGTATCCGGTCACGGAAAAGGAAAGTATAAATTCAAAGAGGAAGAAAATGCGTAAGATAATACGCAAGTATACGGAGGTACTATCATGGGAGATTATAAACCGCCTTTTACGATAACAAACGAGATATTATCATATGTATCTTCTATTTCAGAAAAGATAGGACGTATTACAGCAACAAGTAATTTGGAATCTAAACCGCATCTAAGAAAAAATAATCGTATTAAATCGATTCACTCTTCCTTAAAGATTGAAGCTAATTCCCTTTCCCTGAGGCAAGTTAGAGATGTAATTAATGGGGAAATGGTTCTTGGTGAACAAAAGGAAATTCAAGAAGTAAAAAATGCTTATGCAGCGTATGAGAAAATTGGAGAGATTAATCCATATAGTATAAGAGATTTAAAAAGATTTCATAGCATAATGACGAAATATGTTGTGGAGGAATCTGGTGACTTCCGCCAAGGGGAGGAAGGCGTCTTTAATGGGAATCAGTGCATTTTTATGGCACCGCCGGCACGATTTGTTTCTCAATTAATGGACGGCCTGTTTGACTGGATGAAAGAAGCTCAATATAGTGTTCATCCTCTTGTTTTAAGTAGTGTATTTCATTATGAGTTTGTTTTTATTCATCCGTTCACTGATGGTAATGGAAGAATGGCAAGATTATGGCATACTTCTATTCTTTCTAAGTGGAAGGCGATATTTGAATACATTCCGATAGAGAGTCAGATTGAGAAATTTCAGAACGAATATTACGATGCGATTGCAAAATGTCATGTAGATGGTGAATCTACCATTTTTATTGAGTTTATATTATCGCAAATTGATAAGATTCTGGATGATATTTCTGTACAGATTAGAGAGGATAATAATCAGCTGTCTGAGGGCATCAAGAAGTTGCTTGATGTCATGGAATACGATGTGTTTTATACAAGTAATGCGCTTATGGAAAGATTGGGGTTAAAATCTAAAGAAGGTTTCCGAAGAAATTATTTGCGACCGGCAATAGATATGAACCTCATTCGAATGACAATTCCTGATAAGCCTAACAGCAGGAATCAAAGATATGTAAAGATGTAAAATATTTATGACAATATAATATGGGATTCGTTTGTAAATCATGGCTGTGAAGGTATCTTCGGAAGAAGATACCTTTTTTCGTTGTGAGGAGAAAATAAATGGGGTATAATATTTGATATGATTTGATATGAAAAAACGCAGACAAAAAAAGGAGAATAAAATATGAGAACAATAAAAGCAGAACCATTAACAAGAGAAACATTTGCGCCATTTGGAACTTTTTATTCTATGACAGAGCCGCAGGGTTATTCATTAAACGGAGAAATTCACAGATTTTTCCCGGACAGAATCGCGGAGACATATACAACTCGAATTGGATTTTCTCCGATTCTCGTAAAGAAACCGGAAGAAATGAAGGTTACGCAGGTGGAATATCACACAACTACACCGGAAATGATTCTTCCCCTGAATGACGATATGATTCTTCATGTTGCGCCGGCGTCAGGCGGTACGCCTGTAACAGAGTATACAAAGGCGTTTGTTGTGCCGAGAGGAACGCTGGTAAAGATTTCTACAGCTATCTGGCATTTAGCGCCTCTTCCTGCACATGAGGAAGAACTGCAGGCAATGATTATTCTGCCGGAATGTACATATGCAAATGACTGTACAGTGGTGGATTTAAAAGAAGAAGAGCAGTTTGTCATTGAACTGTAATTTACGCCGACAGGAGAGAATAAATGTCAAATATCATAGAAATAACAGATTTTACAGCTCCGGAACTTGATGTTTATGCAAGACTTTCAGAAGGACAGCTTTTAAACCGCCATGAGCCGGAAAAAGGAATGTTTATCGCGGAAAGTCCAAAGGTAATCGAAAGGGCGCTTGATGCAGGCTGCATTCCCGTATCCTTTCTGGCGGAGAGAAGGCACGTGGATGGAGAGGGAAAAGAACTGATAGAGCGGTGTGGAGATATTCCTGTTTATACAGCGGAATTTGACGTATTAACACAGCTTACAGGATTTAATCTTACAAGAGGAATGCTCTGTGCCATGTACAGACCGAAACTTCCGTCAGTTGAGGCAGTCTGCGAAGGAGCAAGACGGATTGCCGTATTGGAAAATGTGGTAAATCCTACGAATATAGGGGCTATTTTCCGTTCTGCCGCAGCGTTAAATATAGATGCGGTGTTATTGACGCCGGACTGCAGCAACCCTCTTTACAGACGGGCGATTCGTGTGAGTATGGGAACGGTTTTCCAGATTCCGTGGACGTTTCTTTCCTGTGGAACAAAGAAAAATGAAAAGAATTTATGGCAGCAGGAAGGGGTAAAACTTCTTCATGAGCTTGGTTTTAAAGCAGCAGCGTTTGCTTTGAGAGATGATTCCGTGGGGATTGATGACCCGAAGCTTATGGCAGAAGACCGGCTTGCGATTATCCTTGGAACAGAAGGGGACGGACTGGCTTCTTCTACGATTGCAGACTGCGATTATACAGTGAAGATTCCGATGTCCCACGGGGTAGATTCTCTGAATGTAGCGGCTGCAAGCGCTGTGGCGTTCTGGCAGTTGGGGAATAAATAATACGCAAGGAAATTTTGACAGGAGGGTATTATTATGTGCGATGTGAAAAAATATGAAAGAATTTATGAAGAAATAGCTTGTCTTGACGCAGAAGATACGTTACAGCTTATGCTGGAGGCGGAGACAGAAGAACAGAGGGAATTTTATCAGGTGGTGGGTGACTTTTTGCTCCAGAAAAGGCAGAGAGAAGCAATAGAGAGGAAAATGTTTTAAATGCTAAAATATATAGTAGTGGGTGGTGTGAATGGAGTCGGAAAATCTACATTATATGCTTCAGAACCAAATATGTGGAAGATTCCCAGAGTGAATACAGATGATATTGTGAAAGAGCTGGGAGATTGGAGAGATATATCTAATGTAATAGATGCAGGCAAAAAAGCTGTTAAATTAATTGACAAATATTTTTTAGAAAAAGTATCTTTTAATCAGGAGACAACATTATGTGGGGGGGGGTGGATTCTGTTGATATTGCAAAAGAAAGAGTAGAAAAGCGAGTTTCTATGGGTGGGCATGGTATTCCGATAAAAGACATTGAAAAGAGATATGAAGAGTCGTTTTGTAATTTGAAAACAGTTTTAAATCTGTGTGATTTAGCAGTTTTTTACGATAATACTGAAAACTTTAGACGGTTTGCAATATTTCGAAACGGAAAAATCGCACGACTATCCCATAAGGTTCCCGTATGGTTTGAGGAACGAAACTTTATATAAAAACGGAGGCATAAAATGAAATACAGTTTCAACAGTCGTATCAGATACAGTGAAACAGGCGAAAATGCCTGTCTGACCCTGCCGGGAATCCTGAATTATTTTCAGGACTGCAGTACCTTTCACTCAGAGGCAATCGGGCAGGGAATGAAAAAAGTAAAAGATAGAAACAGAGTTTGGGTGCTGTCTTCCTGGCAGGTGGTTATAAGCCGTTATCCCAGACTTGGAGAAAACGTAAAAATCATTACGTTTCCATATGAGTTTAAGGGTTTTCTGGGAATGCGAAACTTTGTTATGGAAACAGAAGACGGCGAGCGTCTTGCCTGGGCAAATACTTACTGGAGCAACATCAATATGACAACAGGACTGCCGGAAAAGCTGACAGAGGAGGATGTGCAGGGATACGACCTGGAAGAGAAGCTTGATATGGAATATGCGCCGAGAAAAATCGCAATTCCAAAGGAATGTACAGACGGTCAGAGCTTTTCTGTTCAGAAGCATCATCTTGACACAAATCATCATGTAAATAACTGTCAGTACATACAGATGGCTGAGGATTACCTTTCGGAAGGTTTTTACGTAGGGCAGATGAGAGCAGAATATAAGCAGCAGGCGAAGCTTCACGATGTGATTTTCCCGGCAGTACACAGAGAAGAGGGAAAAGTTCTGGTGCTTTTAAATGATGAAAGCGGCAAGCCGTATGCAGTTGTAGAGTTTACAGGAAAATAAAATACAGGAGGGGTTTATTATGGTAAAAATGGGTTTTATAGGAGCAGGAACCATTGCTGTAACAATGGCGAATACCATTAAAGAAATGGACTGTGTGGAAGCGTATGCTGTATCTGCAAGAGATTTAAAGAGGGCGCAGGATTTCGCAGAGAAATATGGTTTTGAGAAGGCGTATGGTTCTTATGAGGAGATGCTGGCAGATAAAGAGGTACAGCTTGTATACGTTGCAACGCCACATTCCCATCATTATAAACATATAAAAATGTGTCTGGAAGCAGGGAAAAATGTGCTGTGTGAAAAAGCATTTACCGTAAATGCACATCAGGCAAGAGAGGTTTTTGCCCTGGCAAAAGAAAAAGGACTTTTGCTTACAGAAGCAATCTGGACAAGATATATGCCTTCCAGAAAAATGATAAATGATATTGTGGCAAGCGGCGTAATCGGAGATGTGACTTCCCTTACTGCAAATCTGGGATATGTGATAAATCATGTGGAACGTATTAAAAAACCGGAGCTGGCAGGGGGAGCGCTTCTTGACCTCAGCGTATACCCCATTAATTTTACGCGCATGGTCTTTGGTACAAATATAAAAGAAGTGACAGCCCAGGCGGTTTTTGAAGGCGGCGTAGACATGATAGACAGCATTACCATAACGTATGAAGACGGAAAAATGGCAACTCTTCAGAGCAACGCTTATGCAGCTACAGACAGAAAGGGAATGATTTTCGGCTCAAAGGGCTATATTGAAGTGACGAACATTAATAATCCGGAAAGAATTCGTGTGTTTGATAAAGAGCATAAAGAAGTGGCGGAATATTTCCCGCCAAAACAGATAAGCGGATATGAGTATGAGGTAGAAGCCTGCGTCCGGGCAATGGAAAACGGTGAGCTGGAATGTGTGGAGATGCCACATGAAGAAAGTGTTCAGGTAATGGAGCTGATGGACGGAATCAGGGAATCCTGGGGATATGAAATTCCGGAAATTAAATGAGTAATTTCCTATAGCATAAAAAAACATCTTGACGGAACAAATGTATGGTAATATAATAAAAAAGAACAGATGTACGGAATAAAGCGTAATATATGTTCTGATTTTGAATACGTTTGAACCGCAGAGATGCAGAAAAATGAGGAGCTTAAGGCGGAGAGCCGGGAAGAATGTTCTGCAGATGCAGGATATTTCCCGGCTTTTTGTTGTTTCACGGAAAAACAGGAGGGATTTTTATGAATGGGGAAAAAAGTGAACTGATACGTATTGGAGAGACAATCTACAGACTTCGAAAAAGCAGAAAGATGTCTCAGAAGGAGCTGGCAGAGAAAGCGGAGATTTCAGACGTGCATCTTTCCAGGATAGAAAATGGAGCTGTATCTATGAATATTCTGACCTTTGTAAAGATTGCGAAAGCCCTTTCTGTCACGGAAGGAGAGATTTTTGATTTAAAATAGAAAATAAATTTGAAATTTAACATATATGTTGTTCTAAAAAGAATAAATGTTTGCTATTATAATCGTGCAAGGAGCTACCGAAGAAAAAATAAAAAGGAGATGCACGATATGAAGAGAAAAGAATTAAAAGAAAGACGAACAGCAAACACAAAAGTATTTGAAAACCAGGACCATTCTGTGACTGCTCAGATTTATTTTGAGCCGGTCCACTATGAGAAGGAAGACGGGGCCTGGGAGGACATGGATAACCGCCTTACAGAGGAAGGGGAAGAGTTTTCCAATGAAAAAGGAAAATTAAAGATCCGCTTTAAGAAACAGGCGAAAGAGAAAGACACCATCTCTATTACAAAGGACGGCTGCCGTCTTGACTGGGGACTGGAAGGCGCTTTTAAAGTGAAATCCCAGTCTCCTGACGAAGAAACAGTCCTTTACCCGGAAGTATGTAAGGATACTGACCTTCGCTGCCGCGTGTTTGGGGAAAAGATAAAAGATGACCTGATCTTAAAAACAAAGGAAGCGCCGGAGCAGTTTACTTTCCGCTACCGAATGAAAGGACTTATTCCTTCACTTGTGGGAAATACGGTATATTTTTTAGCTCCGGAGGGAGAAGAGGTGTTTTGTTTATCTGCTCCATATATGAAAGACGGAGGAGGAAACAGAAGTGAAAAGATTGCTTTATCTCTGGAAGAGGGGAAAAATAAAGAATGCCTTGTAACCCTTACACCGGACAGAGAATGGCTGGAAGCTCCGGAGAGAGTATATCCAGTTGTGGTAGACCCGGTACTCACCACCTCCAAAAAGAGGGAGGAGATTGAAGACGCCCATGTGGATTCTGTCAATGAGACAGACCATTATCCGAACAGTATTATTCTGAAAACCTGGGGCGGCGACAATATTCAGAGAAGCTTTGTAAAATTTAAACTGCCGGAAATCAAAAGCGGTGACATGGTAATCAATGCAAGGCTTGTTCTGGTATCCTTAAAAGAAGATAACCTGGAGCGTACCATTTCCGTACACCGGGTTCTGCAGAACTGGGCTTCTTCTACTATTAACTGGAACAACGCCCCTCTTTTTGGAGATACAGTAGAGGACGTCTGCAAATTTACGGCAGATAAACAGAAATATATTACAATGGATATTACCCGCCTTGTAAAAGACTGGTATGAAAATGGAAAAAACTACGGTCTTATGTTTAAGGAATATCTGGAATTGAATCGTTATACGGAGTACCTTTCTGCCGACTGCGATAAGGATTATGAAGATATGCGTCCTCGTATTGATATTTCTTATGTAAACTATTCCGGACTTGAGGACTATTGGACTTACCACAGTCAGAGTGCAGGCAGGGCAGGCGTTGTCCATGTAAATGATTACAATGGAAACCTGATTCTTTCCCATGCAACAGCAGAAATGGGAGGAAGCCGTATGCCGGTGTCCCTTTCCCAGGTGTATAACACAAATGACTGCGATACAAACCTTGGTTATGGAAAAGGCTGGCGTTTAAGCTTTCACCAGACAATCAAAAAGGTAAATATTGGGGGAACGGATTACTATCAGCATACAGAAGGAGACGGAACGGTCCATTACTTCTATAAGAATACAGAGAAGAATAAATGGTTGGACGAGTCCACAGAAGATCTTACCCTCAAAGTGGCTCCATCTTCCGACATCGGATACATGATTGAGGATAAGGAAAATAACCAGATGATTTTTGATAAGACTGGTTTCCTTACAAAAATCCGCGATAAAAACGGCAATACCACACAGATTGAACATGCGGAAAACCGCATTACGAAGGTAACGGAATGTACAGGCAAGCGTTCCTTTGTCTTTACTTATGACAGGAACAGCGAAGGAAAAATGACTCATCTGAAGAAAATTCAGACTCCGTCAGGAACGATTTCCCTTGATTATAAGGGAGAGGATATGACACGTATCACAGACATAGACGGGGCAAGGGCAGATTATACTTATGATGGAAGCCACCGCCTTACAGAAGTGTGGAACAGGGTTGACGATTATAAGCTCCGTTACAGCTATTCCGGAACAGGGGCGCACCGCGTCAGAAAAATTGAAGAGCGCGCAGGAGAGACAGCAGGGGACAGTCTTTCCATCACTTATGGATATAACAGCACAAAATATGTAGACGGGAAAGAAAAAACAGAGATTTACCGCTTTAATAACAGTGGAAATCTTCTCCATGTGCATGATGGCTTCGGTCATGCTGCAAGCGCGAAATTTAATAAACAGGGAAATCAGGTAAACCGACTGGAAAACGAGACAAAGCTTCAGGATAATATTGTACAGCTTCTCCGTGACCCGATTATGGAGGAGATAAAGGATTCTCCCTGGTATTCCAGCGTATGTGCAGGAAATATTGTGACGGCTGTGAGAAATGCGGACGCACAGCACTGCGAGGTGGGAACTCATTCCCTGAAACTGACAAGTACAAAGGAAAGCGGCTATGGCTACTGGCGGCAGGACGTAAAGGTGAAAAAGGGAGGGACATATACATTTTCCATGTATGTGAAGGCGGAAATTTCTGCTCTGGAAAATGTGGGCAAATGCTTCCTCCGCGCCCAGTGTTATGACAAAGATGGAAAATCCATGCAGTATGACAGTGAATCCGTCCGCCGTACAACAGATGGGTTCCTTCAGCTTTCTGTATTCTTTACTGTGCCGAAAGATGCAAAAAACGATACGGTAAATCTGTATCTCCATCTTTATCATGTAAAAGGAACACTTTACGGAGATGTGGCGCAGCTTGAGACAGGAAATACGGCAAACCGCTGCAACCTTGTGGAAAATGGAAGCTTCCATCTTGGAAATACTGCCGGTTTTACAAAAATCGGAACAGAGGAGGACGCTCTTGTAACGGTAGGTTCTTCTGTGGACATTCCTATTCAGAAGGGGCTTCATGTAATCGCAAAAGACGCAGTTCTCAGAAAATCCCCGGATACTGCCGCTGCAAGCGCAGCCTCCCTTGCATATGGAGAACATATCAGCGGTATTTACACCGTGATTGGAAGAGACGGAAAGGAATGGCACAGAGCGGCAAAAGAAGGCGGAGTGAAAGGGTATATTCCGGCTTCTCAGGCAATTCCTTATGTTTCTGGCAGTGAAGGCGTATATAACGGCGCAGTGGCAATGAATAACGGAATCCTTTACGGACAGCCAAATGCCGGCTCCAGCCGTGTACAGGAAGGAATTCCAAAAGGGACACGCCTTTGTATTACAAAGACAAGCACAGATTCCGCAGGAAGGAAATGGTATTTTGCGGCGTTAAATATGGATAAAAACCGCTATCACGGTTACATTCCGGAAGATACGGTGATTCGTCTTGCGAGAAATAACGCTTCCGGAAAAACAAATAAGAGTACGAAGCTGTATGCCGCACCGTCACGCTCCGGTGCTGTAAAAGCAACTGTGGGAAGCGGAACAGCATATGCTTTAAGAGGTGAGGTTTATAATACAGAGGGAACTTTCTATGCTGTACTTCTGGGAGATGAGTTTGTATACATTCACAAGGATGACATGACAGTTTCCACAGCGCCAAATGTAGTCCGCCTTGGAAAAGCAAAAGCGCCGGGACAGATTCCGGAGCTGGACAGCCATATTTATAAATTTGCAGGCGATCCGGCAATGGATAAGAAGCTGACAAAGACCCTGAATATTTCCGGTAAAAAAGGCGACAACTATATGGTCAATGCCTGGGGCAAAGGAACTGCCCTTCCTGAGACAGACAACGATAAGAAACGCCGCTTTGGTGTGGAGGTTGTCTTTGTGGGAACAGACGGAAAGGAAGACGTCCATTATACAAACTTCAGCCCGGACATTCTGGACTGGCAGTTTTTGAGCGATGTGTATGCAGCGGAAAAAGATTACACCAGTATTAAGGTATCTTACACATACTGTCACAATGCCAACCTTGCGTTCTTTGACGGTCTTTCCCTGTTCCGGGAGGAATTTGGACAGACGTATAAGTATGATAAAGAGCATAATCTCACATCTGTCACAGATGCACAGAAGAAGAGTGCGGAATTTACATACAACGAAAACAACGATATGACGGGAATGAAGGATTTCCGCGGCAATGAGTTTAAGTATGAGTATGACGATAAGCACAATGTGACGAAGGGAACTTCCGCCCAGAATGTAGTGTATAAGCTGGAATATGACAATGCAGGGAACGTAGTGAAAAGCGCCTGCGTAAATCCGGACAGAAATGAAATGGGAACCTGGGTAACAAGGACTTTTACTGCAGATAAAAACCATGTGTCTTCTGTTACAGATGCAGGGGAAAATGTGATAAAATATACATGGGATGAAGCCCGCGACCTGATGAAAACCATGACAGATGCAAGGGGAAATACCCTTTCCTACGCATACGATGAGGCGGACCGTCTGAAATCCGTATCCATGAAGGTTGGGGAAGGCGGCAGCCAGACAGTAGAGAATACGTATACCTACACAAAGGATAAGCTGACGTCTATCGGGCATAATGGTTTTTCCTACGGTTTTTCCTACGATGGTTTTGGAAATGCCTTAAGCGCTTCCGTTGCAGGAAAAAAAGTGGTAAGCTATGAGTATGAGTCCAATAACGGAAATCTTCTGAAAGTGTTATACGGAAACGGGGATTATCTGCGTTACGATTATGACAGACAGGACCGAATTTCCGTAACCTGGTTCTACAGCGCGGCGGAAAAAGCAGAGAAGAAGCTTTATTCTTATGTGTACAACAAGCAGGGAGAGCTTGCCCGTGTGACAGACCAGACCCTTGGGAAAACATACTGGCTGTATTATGACTTCCTTGGAAGACTGATGCGTGTAGTGGATATGAAGGATTCCTGTTCGTATGAGTATCACTACGATGCAGGCAACAACATGGTAAGCCTGCGCCACAGTGCAGAGGCGACCTTCCAGACCAATTACGTGTATGATAAGGACAGCCGCGAGCGTACCGTAACAACCTTCGGACATACAAGAACCACCCATTACGATAAGTATGGAAGAATCAGCCAGCAGGTATGGGATGAAGAATCCGATACTGACGGAAAACATAAGACTATCTATACCTATATGGACAGCGGGAACAACCGCTACAGTCTCGTAAAACGAATTATGGCAGGCGGTAAGGCGACCTTCTATGAGTATGATGAGAATGGAAATATCATACAGATTTCTGAGGGGACAGCCGGGGCAGAAGGGAAGACGAGCACCTTTAAATACGATAAGAGAAACCAGCTTATCCGGGAAGACAACCACCTTCTGA
>ERZ1108166.562-NODE-562-length-26253-cov-25.452783_pt1 | contig 26253 bp, 25 predicted proteins | sample MGYA00403702_ERZ1108166 | MGnify/ENA primary metagenome ERZ1108166 (study PRJEB35170, sample SAMEA104062401) | human gut metagenome | biome: human gut; feature: human-associated habitat; material: faeces | place: Denmark | collected 2012-05-01 ...
ATTTTCTCTGCACTGGAGGGATAATACAAGGCCTGATAAGCGTAGCGCATCAGGCGATTTTGCGTTTGTCATCAGACTTAATCCGGGCATGATAGCCCGGATTTCCATCAAGATTAGCGACGAACAGCGATCGCTTCGATCTCAATCTTCACGTCTTTCGGCAGACGGGCAACTTCAACGCAAGAACGTGCCGGGAAGGTGGCATTGTGTTCGGTGAAGAAGGCTTCGTAGGTAGCATTAACGGTTGCGAAGTCGTTCAGATCTTTCACAAACACGGTGGTTTTAACGATGTCGCCCACTTTCAGGCCTGCGGCTTCGACGATCGCTTTTACGTTATCCAGCGACTGACGTGCCTGTGCAGCGACGTCTGCCGGTACTTCGCCCGTTTTCGGATTTACCGGGATCTGGCCGGAGGTGATGATCATATTGCCCAGATCAACGCCCTGTACGTAAGGACCGATAGCTGCCGGTGCATTTTCCGTCGCGATAGTTTTGCTCATGATTTCTCCTTTATTACAGCGGTAAAAAGTCTGGCTCATTATAGGGAGCCAGACTTTTATTACCAACCGCAATTAATTGGCCAGCACCACATTATGGGAAAACTCTTTTTCACAGTATTTGCATTTGAGCGCGATGTCATTGGCGCGTTTTCGCACGGCAAAGCTGGAAGAAACCGGTTCGGCATGGCTGATACAGTTGCTGTTCGGGCAGACCAGCACATTGTCGATGCGCTCTGGCAGACTGGGGCGCGATTTACCCACCACTTCATAGTTGTCGATACGGTTAACCGTGGCTTGCGGCGCATACAATGCCAGTTGATCTACCTGATCTTCACTCAAAAAGGTATTTTCGATTTTGATCAGATCTTTGCGGCCCATCTCGCCAGAAGGCAAGTTCAGACCGATGGTGATGCGCTGATCCGTTTCGGTCAGCTTGAACAGACTCAACAGCTTAAAACCGATCTGGGCGGGGATATGGTCAATTACCGTGCCGCGTTTAATAGCTTCAACCTGCAATTTATTATCGTGTGTCATCTCTATTTCCCCTTACAGTACCAGATCGCGATTCAGAACCAGTGCCAGTAACGCCTGGCGAGCGAAAATCCCGTTGCCTGCCTGCTGGAAGTACCAGGCGTGTGGCGTTTTATCAACATCCGTCGCAATCTCATCAACACGCGGCAGCGGATGCAGCACTTTCATATTGGCTTTGGCGTTGTGGAGATCGCTGGCGCGAAGAACAAACTGCGCTTTCACGTTGGCGTACTCGGACGGGTCCAGACGCTCTTTTTGCACGCGGGTCATGTACAGGATGTCTACTTCCGCCATCACTTCTTCAATAGAGCTGTGCAGACTCCATGCGATCCCTTTTTCATCGAGCATATCCAGAATGTATTGCGGCATTGCCAGCGCGTCCGGCGCGATGAAGTAAAAACGGTTGCCGTCGAACTTCGCTAACGCCTGAGTCAGGGAGTGAACGGTGCGGCCATATTTCAGGTCACCAACCATTGCGACGTGGAGATTGTCCAGACGCCCCTGGGTTTCCTGAATAGTGAATAAGTCCAGCAAGGTTTGCGTCGGATGTTGGTTGGAGCCATCACCGGCATTCAGTACCGGTACATTGCCGGAAAACTCGGTGGCCAGGCGCGCCGCACCTTCCTGCGGATGACGCATCACTATCGCATCGACGTAAGTGCTGATAACCGAAATGGTATCGGCCAGCGTTTCGCCCTTTTTACCCAGTGATGTATTGGCGCTGTCGGAGAAGCCCACCACGCTGGCACCCAGGCGGTGCATAGATGTTTCGAAAGAGAGGCGGGTACGGGTAGAGGCTTCGAAGAAACAGCTGGCAATGACTTTGTGCTTCAACAGCTCTGGTTGCGGGTTTGCTTTCAGTTTCGCCGCTGTCGCCAGCACCAGATTAAGGTCATCGCGACTAAGGTCGTTTATGGAAATGATATGTTTCTGATATAGCGGATTAGCCATCTTTTATCTCCTGACGCCTGGGCAAAAAAAAGCCCCTCGATTGAGGGGCTGGGAATGGGTGATCAACGGGAAGAAAAACGGCAGGCCAGCGTCTTTTTTCAGACGCGGTAAGACAAAATGTCGAACACACTGAACCATACATCCTCCCGGCAAATTGTCCGGCATTATACTCATCGTCAGAAGCGGTGCAAGCATTTGATGCAATATTTTGTCAGCGCAAACGGTTTATTTGAATTATAAGTCAAAATACATGCATTTTTATTTGTTGTGATTCTGCAGGGGAACGGTCGTTCGGTATCAATAATTGCAGACATTTCCTGCTTTTTTCTTTTTCACTTTCACGCAATCAGATATGCATTTTATTCCATTCATCCGACTTATAGGGCGGAGTGTGAAAACGAACGGCTAACACTATTGCTTACTGCTCAGGGATGCGCGCTATCACTTTAATTTCAAAATCAAAGCCTGCCAGCCATGTAACACCTACCGCCGTCCAGTTTGGATAAGGTGGGGCGCTAAATATTTCATTTTTCACCGTCATGATGTCTTCAAATTGGTTTTCTGGATCGGTATGGAAGCTCGTAACATCAATGATATCGTCAAAAGTGCATCCCGCAGCAGCCAGGGTCGCATGCAAATTATCAAATGCCAGTCTGACTTGTTGCTGAAAATCGGGTTCTGGTGTTCCGTCCTCTCGACTTCCTACTTGCCCGGAAACAAACAGCAAATCGCCGGAACGAATAGCCGCAGAATAACGATGTTCAGCATACAGTGAATGTCGGCCTGCAGGGAAAACAGCGGTTCTTTCTACCATTTGGTTATCCTCAAGATTTACGACATGAACAGAAGATTTATATTTACCAGGAGCCGCTTTTAGCGGACGACGTGAGTAAACAAAACCCAGACATCATGGATAATGGCTGGGCTTAATTGAGCGTAGTCGGTTATGCGCCAAACGCGCCATCAATGGTATGCATCGCGCCGGTAACAAAGCTGGCTTCTGGCCCTGCTAACCATGCGACCATACCAGCGACCTCTTCCGGTTGCCCATGTCTTTTGATAGCCATAAAACTATGCAACATATCGCGCATTGGCCCGTTGGCGGGATTAGCGTCGGTATCAATTGGCCCTGGCTGGACGACGTTGATGGTGATCCCACGCGGTCCGAAATCACGGGCCAGCCCGCGCGCCATGCCTTGCAGGGCAGATTTACTGGCGGCATAAGCAGCCATGCCTGCAACAGGCATACGATCGCCATTCACGGAGCCGATGATTAAGATGCGCCCGCCTTCGGGCATCTGCCGGGCGGCTTCAACAGAGGCATGATAAGGAGCATGAATATTGATTTTGAAAAGGCGATCAATATCGTCGGCATTTAATTCCAGGGCCTCGCCAAAGACGCCAATACCTGCATTTACCACCAGGATATCCAATGCGCCGCTCTTACGAACGACATCAATGACAGCGTCTCTGTCAGCACTATCTGTGAATACTGCTGTCGCTCCAGTCTCTTGTGCCAGGCGTTTAGCGGCATCTTTCGACCCCGCATAGGTGAATCGTACATTGGCCCCATCGGTGACGAAACGACGTACGATAGCGGCACCGATACCACGACTGCCACCGAGGATGAGAACTGTCTTACCTGTAAAAGCGCCCATAAGGACTCCTTGATTTATTATGTAACATGCATTACAAAACTGTTTTAACTTTCTGTCAACAGGTTTTGTAATGGTCACTAAAAAACAATCTCGCGTTCCAGGTCGTCCCAGACGTTTCGCTCCTGAGCAGGCAGTCTCTGCGGCAAAAGTGCTTTTTCACCAAAAAGGTTTCGATGCTGTCAGTGTTGCTGAAGTTACTGATTATCTTGGTATTAACCCCCCGAGCCTCTACGCGGCTTTTGGCAGTAAAGCTGGGTTATTTAGCCGTGTACTCAATGAATACGTCGGTACGGAAGCTATTCCGCTTGCCGATATTCTTCGTGATGATCGTCCAGTAGGCGAGTGCCTGGTTGAGGTATTAAAAGAAGCGGCGCGCAGATATAGCCAAAACGGCGGCTGCGCTGGCTGTATGGTTCTTGAAGGTATTCATAGTCATGATCCACTAGCGCGTGATATTGCCGTTCAATATTATCACGCCGCAGAAACGACCATTTATGACTATATCGCCAGGCGGCATCCACAAAGCGCACAATGTGTGACTGATTTTATGAGTACCGTGATGTCAGGGCTTTCTGCGAAGGCACGGGAGGGGCACTCAATCGAACAACTCTGTGCAACAGCTGCACTGGCGGGGGAAGCGATAAAAACTCTTCTCAAGGAGTGATGCTGGCCTTGATCCGAAAGGCGGGAACGCGCCTGCCGATAAGTTGTGATAAGACAATAATTCACGCGTTAAGGCTGGCGGAATTGATCATCTTTTCGTATAACGATAGAAATGAAACGTTGTTTTAATTAAGGAGTGGAAAAGATGATCATCGGAAATATTCATAATCTTCAGCCGTGGCTACCCCAGGAGTTACGCCAGGCGATTGAGCATATCAAAGCACACGTTACGCCAGAAACGCCAAAGGGCAAGCACGATATCGAAGGCAATCGTCTGTTTTATCTTATCTCGGAAGATATGACCGAGCCGTACGAAGCCCGCCGTGCGGAGTACCATGCCCGCTATCTCGACATTCAGATTGTGTTAAAAGGTCAGGAAGGCATGACCTTCAGCACGCAACCTGCAGGCACGCCGGATACCGACTGGTTAGCTGATAAAGACATCGCATTTTTGCCGGAAGGCGTTGATGAGAAAACAGTTATCCTTAATGAAGGTGATTTTGTTGTGTTTTATCCGGGGGAAGTGCATAAACCGCTGTGCGCAGTGGGTGCACCAGCCCAGGTTCGCAAAGCAGTAGTGAAGATGCTGATGGCGTGATGACTTTTCGCCGTAAATAACTCCAGGTTTACGGCGAGTTTGTGAAAAGAGCGTTTTTTGATATTTTTTTGTGAGTAAAATTTGTAATGCTTAGACGTTCTTATTAACTCAAGGAGTCCGTCATGAGCAAAATATCAGGTTGGAATTTTTCTCAAAACATTACATCAGCCGACAATTGTAAACAAAAAAATGAAGACTTAGATACCTGGTATGTGGGAATGAATGATTTTGCCCGAATTGCCGGAGGGCAGAATAGCAGAAGCAATATTCTTTCTCCCAGAGCATTTTTGGAGTTTTTGGCTAAGATATTTACCCTGGGTTATGTGGATTTTAGCAAACGCTCCAACGAAGCGGGTAGAAATATGATGGCTCATATTAAGTCCTCATCTTATATCAAAAATAATGATGGTAGTGAGATAATGAAGTTTGTTATGAATAATCCTGAAGGGGAGCGAGCGGATTTATCTAAGGTGGAAATAGAAATTACACTTGCCTCAGATTTTAATAATGGGATTCGTGAAGGACATACAGTCATTATATTTACACAACCTGATGGTTCGACTAATCGTTATGAAGGGAAGTCCTTTGAAAGAAAAGATGAGAGTTCATTACACCTGATTACTAACAAGATTCTGGCGTGTTACCAACGCGAAGCTAACAAGGAAATAGCTCGTCTATTAAATATTCCGCAGGAGTTAAATAATTCTCAGGACTTGAATAACTCGCAGGTGAGTTGTAAAGATTCAGTTGATTCTACGATTACGGATTTATTAGAAAAACCATTGAATAATGCATTATTAGCAATAAGGAAAGAACATCTGCTATTAATGCCTTATGTATGTAATGAATCGATTTCATACTTGCTTGGTGAAAAAGGGATACTGAAAGAAATAGATGACCTTAACGCAGTAAATAATTATCTTCTTAATAATAAGAAAGCTACTGACAATGAAATTAATGACATCAAAGTTAACCTGTCTCATATTCTTATTGATTCCTTAGATGATGCAAAAGTTAACCTTACACCGGTCATCGATTCGATTCTGGAGACTTTTTTAAAATTCCCATATATTAATGATGTAAGAATGCCGGATTGGTGTTTTAATAAAAGAATGCAATATTTTGGTGATTCTGAAAAGATAAAGTATGCATGCTCCGTGATAAATCATATTGATTTTAGCCGCGATCAATCTAAAGATTTTAGCTGCGATCAATCTAAAATTAAAATAGCTGAGACCTTATTTTTTAATCTCGATAAAGAACACTATAAAAATAGCCGTAAATTACAGGAATTGATTTGGGATAAGTTGGTTGCATATGTCAATGATTTTAACTTAAGCAATCAAGAAAAATCACGCTTAATACTAAGGTTATTTGATGATGTTAAGTTGCTATTTAATGAAGTGCCTGTCAGCATTTTAGTCAATGATTTTTTTTGAAGGATTTTTTCATGAAGCAACCTGATTTTGCTAAGTGGTATTTCTATCAATTACTTAAAGATTATGAGGGCGAACAGCTGTATCTTAATGAGTTAGGATATGTTTATGGTAATGAAGAAAAAACAAATGAAATTGTAAAAAACAATCCGGGTTATGTCGTTAAGATTTTTGAAGAAAAGATGGTTAATGAATTAAAAATTAGAACAAGAATGATGAAAATCCTCCGGAAGATTTACGTATAGCAATAGAAAAATATGGATGGAATAATTGAACTATTACTGCATAAAATAATGTGATGCCGGGATGTTTTTGTATTTCCCGGCATCTTTATAGCGATATCAATTATTTACTGAGCGTCGCGACCATCACCGCTTTGATGGTATGCATACGGTTTTCCGCCTGATCAAAAACAATGCTGGCGGCAGATTCGAAGACCTCATCAGTCACTTCCATTCCGCCATGTAGGCCAAACTCTTCCGCCATTTTCTTACCAAGCGTCGTCTGGTCGTCATGAAACGCGGGCAGGCAGTGGAGGAATTTGACCTCCGGGTTACCGGTCAACTGCATCATCTTGCTGTTCACCTGATAATCACGCAGTAATGCAATCCGTTCTGCCCATTTCTCTTTTGCTTCCCCCATCGACACCCATACATCGGTATAGATAAAGTCAGCACCTTCAACTCCTTTGGCTACATCTTCCGTCAGCGTAATATTCCCGCCATTTTGCTGTGCCAGGGTGCGGCATTCCGTAACCAGCGCAGCTTCCGGCCAGCATGCCTGTGGCGCGACCAGACGCAAATCCAGACCGGTAAGCGCCGCAGCTTCGAGCATCGAATTGCCCATGTTGTTACGTGCGTCACCTGCATAGACCAGCGTCATTTCGTTGAACGCTTTACCGGGCAAATGCTCTTGCATGGTGAGAAGATCCGCCAGCAGCTGCGTGGGGTGAAACTCATTGGTCAGGCCGTTCCATACCGGCACGCCAGCGTATTCCGCCAGTGTTTCGACAATCTCCTGACCATAGCCGCGATACTGAATACCGTCATACATGCGACCCAGCACGCGGGCAGTGTCTTTAATCGACTCTTTATGACCAATCTGACTGCCGCTTGGGCCGAGATAAGTAACGCGAGCACCCTGGTCATATGCGGCAACTTCGAAAGAGCATCGGGTACGGGTCGAGTCTTTTTCGAAGATGAGCGCGATGTTTTTACCAGTGAGTTTGGCTTCTTCTTTGCCGCTTTTCTTATCGGCTTTCAGCTTCGCGGCTAACTGCAGCAGGCTGTTGAGTTCAGCTGGCGTGAAATCGAGTAATTTCAGGAAATGCTTATGATAAAACCCGGACATAGATCCCTCCTGTGGCTAACGCCTTAATGAATTAAAATTCAATTTATATGGATGATTATTCATTTGCAAGTCTAAAGCATAAATCTTTGTCACAAAGGTGGAGGCAATGTCAGTGGTGTGTGACAATAAGAGTATCGGCAGGACATTAAGAGGAATGAGCCATGGCAAACCCGGAACAACTGGAAGAACAGCGTGAAGAAACACGTTTGATTATTGAAGAATTACTGGAAGATGGCAGCGATCCGGACGCGCTGTACACCATCGAACACCATCTTTCCGCAGACGATCTGGAAACCCTGGAAAAAGCAGCAGTTGAAGCGTTTAAACTCGGTTACGAAGTGACCGATCCAGAAGAGCTGGAAGTTGAAGATGGTGATATCGTGATTTGCTGCGACATCCTCAGCGAGTGCGCGTTGAATGCCGATCTGATCGATGCCCAGGTTGAACAACTGATGACGCTGGCGGAGAAATTTGACGTTGAGTACGACGGTTGGGGCACTTACTTTGAAGATCCCAATGGCGAAGACGGCGACGATGAAGATTTTGTCGATGAAGACGATGACGGTGTTCGCCACTAATTAATTGATTAAAATGCCCGATAGCACACACTAGCGGGCATTTTTTTAGAGTTCGCGTAGCATCCGCACTTCACAATCGACATGGCCCGTGCAGCCAAGCGCATAGTTGATATGCTCAAAGCCCAAATGCTCATAAAGCGCAATGGCTTCCTTTAAAAAAGCGGTCGTTTCCAGATAGCAGCGTTTGAAGCCCATCTCTCGTGCCTGCTCCATCGCCATTAAGGCCAGTTTTTTCGCCAGCCCTTTACCGCGAATAGCCGGAAGAAAATACATCTTCTGCAGTTCGCAAATGTCCGACTCACTCCCGGTTAATGGCGCAATCCCACCGCCGCCGACCACTTCACCATCGTACTCAACCACCCAATATGCATGACCCGGCTGACTATACACTTGATACAACTCGTCCAGGTTCGGATCGGCGACGGTGTAGCCTTTATCAGCGGTAAGACCGTATTCGGCGGATACCTGACGAATGACGCGGGCGATGGCGGGATTATCCTGCTGCGTCAGGCGACGCATTACAGGTGATTGCGGCGCAATGTTATTCATAGTTTAACCCAATAAAAATAAAGTAATTATACATTTGTTTAATACCACTCTCTTCTTACGTGCGCAAGCGACTTATAAAGTAATAAAGTTTTTGCCAGCCTATTACTGATAAGAGTATTGTAACGTGGCAGAACATTTTACTGTCTGTATATATAAATTATATCAATGGATTTTTTAATTCAGGGAATTTTTATGGCTCAAGTTATTAATGAAATGGATGTTCCGTCCCATTCGTTTGTTTTTCATGGTACAGGTGAGAGATATTTTCTTATTTGTGTGGTGAATGTGTTGTTAACGATTATAACGCTAGGTATCTATTTGCCATGGGCATTAATGAAATGTAAGCGTTATCTCTATGCTAATATGGAAGTTAACGGACAACGATTTTCTTATGGAATTACTGGTGGGAATGTTTTTGTTAGTTGTCTTGTTTTTGTTTTTTGCTATTTCGCAATCTTAATGACAGTGTCAGCAGATATGCCGCTTGTTGGCTGTGTTTTGACTTTGTCACTGTTGGTTTTGCTTATATTTATGGCAGCAAAAGGACTGCGTTATCAGGCCTTGATGACCAGTCTCAACGGCGTAAGATTTAGTTTTAATTGCTCTTTGAAAGGGTTCTGGTGGGTAACCTTTTTCTTGCCGATTTTAATGGCCATTGGGATGGGGACTGTTTTCTTTATCTCGACAAAGATGCTACATGCCAATAGTTCAAGTAGTGTTATTATATCTGTGGTTCTGATGGCAATAGTTGGTATTGTTTCCATTGGTATTTTTAATGGTACTTTATATAGCCTGGTAATGAGTTTTCTCTGGAGCAATACCAGTTTCGGTATACATCGTTTCAAGGTGAAATTAGATACTACGTATTGTATAAAATATGCCATTCTCGCATTTTTAGCTTTATTACCTTTTCTCGCTGTTGCTGGTTATATTATCTTCGATCAAATATTAAATGCGTATGATAGTTCTGTGTATGCAAATGATGATATTGAGAATTTACAGCAATTTATGGAAATGCAACGTAAAATGATAATCGCGCAGTTAATCTATTATTTTGGGATTGCTGTTAGCACCAGTTATTTAACGGTGTCGTTGCGAAATCATTTTATGAGCAACCTGTCACTGAATGATGGGCGTATTCGTTTTCGCTCAACTTTAACGTACCACGGTATGCTTTATCGCATGTGTGCGTTGGTGGTGATATCCGGGATTACGGGCGGTCTGGCTTATCCACTGCTGAAAATATGGATGATTGACTGGCAGGCAAAAAATACGTATTTGCTGGGCGATTTGGATGACCTTCCTTTAATCAATAAAGAAGAACAACCAGATAAAGGCTTCTTAGCCAGGATTTCACGGGGAATTATGCCTTCTTTACCATTTCTGTAAGAGATAAAAAAGGCCGGAGCATGCTCCGGCCTTCGTTTTCATTACTGTGTTTTGATTACAGCGCGGCAATAACAGCCTGCTGTTCAATCAGCTTCGCTTTCGCTTCTGCATAGCCTTCCAGCTTCTCACGCTCTTTCGCGATGACCGCTTCCGGTGCGCGGGCGACAAAGCCTTCATTCGCCAGCTTGTTCTCGATACGGCTGATTTCGCCTTCGATCTTCGCCACTTCTTTCGCCAGACGCGCCAGCTCATCTTCTTTGTTGATGAGGCCAGCCATCGGGATCAGCAGCTCTGCGCCGTCGATGATCTTAGTAACGGAAACCGGACCTTTGTCATCGGCAGGCAGCACGGTGATGCTTTCCAGACGCGCCAGGGTTTGCAGGAAGCCACGGTTTTCATTTACGCGACGTTCTGCATCCGCGCTGCAACCACGCAGCAGCAGCTCCAGCGGTTTGCCCGGCGCGATGTTCATTTCTGCACGGATGTTACGTACCGCAACGATCGCCTGCTTCAACCACTCTGTGTCGGCCAGTGCGGCTTCATCAACCTGAGATGCATCGTACTGCGGGAACGGCTGCAGCATGATGGTGTCGGCAGTGATACCGCAAAGTACTTTCACACGCTGCCAGATGGTTTCGGTGATGAACGGAATGATCGGATGCGCGAGGCGCAGCAGACCTTCCAGCACGGTCACCAGCGTATGGCGAGTACCGCGCAGTTCGGCTTCGGTGCCACCGTTCATTACCGGCTTAGTCAGCTCCAGATACCAGTCACAGAACTGGTTCCAGGTGAACTCATACAGAATGCCTGCGGCGATATCGAAGCGGAAGCTGTCCAGCGCTTCGCGGTACGCTTTGATGGTCTGGTTGAACTCCGCCAGAATCCAGCGATCCGCCAGCGACAGCGTCATCTCGCCGCCGTTGAAGCCGCAATCCTGATCTTCGGTGTTCATCAGCACAAAGCGGCTGGCGTTCCACAGCTTGTTACAGAAGTTACGGTAACCTTCCAGGCGTTTCATATCCCAGTTGATATCGCGACCGGTAGAAGCCAGCGCCGCCAGGGTGAAGCGCAGCGCGTCAGTACCGTGCGGTTCAATACCGTTCGGGAACTGCTTCTCGGTGCGCTTACGGATTTTGTCCGCCAGCTGTGGCTGCATCATATTGCCGGTGCGTTTTTCCAGCAGTTCTGGCAGCGAAATACCGTCAACCATATCCAGTGGGTCAATAACGTTACCCTTGGATTTGGACATCTTCTGGCCTTCGTCGTCACGAATCAGGCCGGTCATGTAAACAGTGTGGAACGGCACCTGCGGTTTGCCATTTTCATCTTTGATGAAGTGCATGGTCATCATGATCATGCGGGCAATCCAGAAGAAGATGATGTCGAAACCAGATACCATCACGCTGGTTGGGTGGAACTGACGCAGGGCGTCGGTATTTTCCGGCCAGCCAAGGGTAGAGAAGGTCCACAGCGCAGAAGAGAACCAGGTGTCGAGAACGTCTTCGTCCTGACGCAGGACAACATCAGCACCGAGGTTATTTTCTTTACGCACTTCGTCTTCGTTGCGGCCAACATAAACGTTACCCGCTTCGTCATACCATGCCGGGATACGGTGACCCCACCACAACTGACGAGAGATACACCAGTCCTGAATATCGCGCATCCAGGAGAAGTACATGTTTTCGTACTGCTTCGGTACGAACTGAATGTCGCCGTTCTCAACCGCTTCAACTGCCGGTTTCGCCAGGACATCGGCACGCACGTACCACTGGTCGGTCAGCATCGGTTCGATGACCACGCCACCACGGTCGCCATAAGGAACGGTCAGGTCATGTGGTTTAATTTCTTCCAGCAGGCCGAGTGCGTCAACCGCAGCAACGACTGCTTTACGTGCAGCAAAACGCTCGAGTTTCTGAAACTCTGCCGGGATTTCGCTGGAATAAACGTCAGATTCGTTACCTTTGGTATCGAACACCTGGGCACTTTCACGGATATCGCCGTCAAAGGTCAGGATGTTGATCATCGGCAGGGCGTGACGTTTACCGACTTCATAGTCGTTAAAGTCGTGCGCCGGGGTGATCTTCACGCAGCCGGTGCCTTTTTCCATGTCGGCGTGTTCGTCGCCAACGATCGGAATACGACGGTTAACCAGCGGCAGAATGACATATTTGCCAATCAGATCTTTGTAACGCGGATCTTCCGGGTTAACGGCTACGCCAGTATCGCCCAGCAGGGTTTCCGGACGGGTAGTCGCAACCACCAGATAATCTTTACCGTCTGCGGTTTTCGCGCCGTCAGCCAGCGGATAGCGGATGTGCCACATCGAACCTTTCGATTCGCGGTTTTCCACTTCCAGGTCAGAGATAGCGGTGCGCAGTTTCGGGTCCCAGTTTACCAGGCGTTTGCCACGGTAAATCAGGTCTTCTTTATACAGACGAACGAAAACTTCTTTCACCGCATTGGACAGGCCTTCGTCCATGGTGAAGCGTTCACGCTCCCAGTCCACGGAGTTGCCGAGACGGCGCATCTGACGGGTAATGGTGCCGCCAGATTCCGCTTTCCATTCCCAGATTTTGTCGATGAAAGCTTCGCGGCCGTAGTCGTGACGGGTTTTACCTTCTTCTGCGGCAATCTTGCGCTCAACGACCATCTGGGTAGCGATCCCGGCGTGGTCAGTACCGACCTGCCACAGGGTGTTTTTGCCCTGCATGCGCTGATAGCGGATCATGGTATCCATGATGGTTTGCTGGAAGGCGTGACCCATATGCAAACTGCCGGTGACGTTCGGCGGCGGGATCATGATGCAGAAACTTTCCTGGCTTTCATCGCCATTAGGCTTAAAGTAGCCCTGCTTTTCCCAGTGCTCGTAAAGCGGCTGTTCGATATCTTGTGGGTTATATGTCTTTTCCATTATTTCCAGGTTGCCGTATTCAGGTTGAAACCAGCCACGCGGTAGGCTTTATAGCGTTCGCGCGCCAGTTGTTTCAGAGAATCTTCATAAGGAACGAAGTCTACCACTTCTGTGAAAGCGGTGGCAAAATCTGCAAAGCTTGTTCGCAGACTAATCAATATATCGCGCGGGCTGCTGCTGCGTTTTTGCGGCCAGGCGATCTCCACCGGCGCACCGCCGCGCGGTCCTTCTCCCGCTAAATTATGCGGAACAAAGCTTTCTGCCGGACGCGCCCACAGGGCTTCATCCAGCCGGTAAGCCTGCTTTTCATCTTCACAGGCGATGAGTACGCGCTTACCACTGCGCCAACGTTCTGCGGCAATTTCACACACCAGTTGCTCAACGGCGCTTAAGCCATCGACGGTGGTGTCATTGTCCAGAAGGTAGAACGTCGCGTTTTTCATAAATGGGGCTTCTTGTGGTGGATTTAAATATTGCTGCATTCCTCACCCTAAAAGATGAGCAATGAATTTCTATTGCGCTCGATCGGTTCCCTCTCCCTTAGGGAGAGGGTTAGGGTGAGGGTAAAACGCAAACTTACTCTTCGCCGTTAAACCCGGCGCGGTTTAACAGGAACTGTGCCAGCAACGCTACCGGACGACCGGTTGCGCCTTTCGCTTTACCAGAACGCCAGGCGGTACCGGCGATATCCAGGTGCGCCCAGTTGTACTTACGGGTAAAGCGTGACAGGAAGCAACCTGCGGTAATCGCCCCACCAGGACGACCGCCAATGTTCGCCATATCGGCAAAATTGGACTCCAGTTGTTCCTGATACTCGTCACCCAGCGGTAAGCGCCATGCGCGGTCACCGGATTGTTCAGACGCGGCAATCAGTTCATGGGCCAGCGGATTGTGGTTCGCCATCAGACCAGTAATGTGATGACCCAGCGCGATCACGCAGGCACCGGTCAGCGTCGCCACGTCAATCACCGCTTCCGGCTCAAAACGCTCAACGTAAGTTAACACGTCGCACAGTACCAGGCGGCCTTCAGCGTCGGTGTTGAGCACTTCAACGGTTTGACCAGACATGGTGGTTAACACATCGCCCGGACGATAGGCGCGACCGCCTGGCATGTTTTCACAACCTGCCAGCACGCCGATAACATTAATCGGCAGTTGTAGCTCCGCGACCATACGCATCACGCCGTAAACCGCCGCCGCGCCGCACATATCGTACTTCATCTCATCCATGCCTTCTGAAGGCTTGATCGAGATACCGCCGGAGTCGAAGGTTAAACCTTTACCCACCAGCACGATTGGGCGTGCATCTTCCGACGCGTTGCCTTTGTACTCAATCACCGACATCAGCGATTCGTTTTGCGAACCCTGACCGACCGCCAGATAAGAGTGCATCCCCAGCTCTTTCATCTGCTGTTCGCCGATAACGCGGGTAATGACATTCTTGCTGTAGCTGTCAGCCAGCTGGCGCGCTTGTGAAGCGAGGTAAGCGGCGTTACAGATATTCGGCGGCATATTGCCGAGATCTTTTGCTGCTTTAATCCCGGCGGCAATCGCCAGACCGTGCTGGATCGCGCGCTCACCGCTGGTCAGTTCACGGCGGGTCGGCACGTTGAACACCATCTTACGCAGCGGACGACGCGGTTCGCTCTTGTTCGTTTTCAGCTGATCGAAACTGTAGAGCGTCTCTTTTGCCGTCTCGACAGCCTGACGCACTTTCCAGTAGTTGTTACGGCCTTTAACGTGCAGTTCAGTCAGAAAGCAGACCGCTTCCATTGAGCCAGTATCATTCAGCGTATTAATGGTTTTCTGAATAACCTGCTTGTACTGACGCTCATCCAGCTCACGTTCTTTGCCGCAACCAATAAGGAGAATTCGCTCGGAAAGTACATTCGGAACATGGTGCAGCAACAATGTCTGCCCCGGTTTTCCTTCCAGTTCGCCCCGACGTAGCAGGGCGCTGATGTACCCATCGCTGATTTTATCGAGCTGTTCTGCAATCGGAGAAAGGCGACGTGGTTCGAAGACGCCCACGACGATGCAGGCACTCCGCTGTTTCTCCGGGCTACCGCTTTTTACACTAAACTCCATGCACTACGCTCCTGAATCTTAAAGACAACGGCGGTGGCTACAGATAGAATTGCAAGCTTTCGTAACTCATGTCCGCTGTTGCGATGACTTCGTGTTAATCTTAACGTTATTACGGCATTGGCACGTCAGAACAAAATCTGAGAGGTGAATCCGTTGAGTATAATTATCTTAGCGACGATTTCGACGACTCAAGAGAATAAATGACGTTTAAGCCATGAAACAAGCTAAAATCCTGCAAAAGACGAGTTTTTACGGGCGTATTTAAAGTGATAATCATAAGATATCTGGTGCGGGAGACGCTCAAAAGCCAGCTGGCGATACTCTTCATCTTGCTTTTGATCTTCTTCTGTCAAAAGTTAGTGAGGATCCTCGGCGCAGCGGTTGACGGCGATATTCCGGCGAATCTGGTGCTCTCCCTTCTCGGGTTGGGCGTGCCGGAAATGGCGCAGCTTATCCTGCCATTAAGCCTGTTCCTCGGGCTGCTGATGACGCTGGGCAAACTGTATACCGAAAGTGAAATTACGGTAATGCATGCCTGCGGCCTGAGCAAAGCGGTTCTGGTGAAAGCGGCAATGATCCTTGCGGTATTCACGGCAATCGTCGCGGCGGTTAACGTGATGTGGGCGGGACCGTGGTCATCGCGTCATCAGGATGAAGTGTTAGCAGAAGCGAAAGCGAACCCTGGCATGGCGGCGCTGGCGCAAGGGCAATTCCAGCAAGCGACTAATGGCAGTTCGGTGCTGTTCATCGAAAGCGTTGACGGCAGCGATTTCAAAGATGTGTTCCTCGCGCAAATTCGACCAAAAGGTAATGCACGTCCTTCTGTGGTGGTGGCCGATTCCGGACATTTAACCCAGCTGCGCGACGGCTCCCAGGTCGTCACTCTCAACCAGGGAACGCGCTTCGAAGGCACTGCACTGTTACGTGATTTCCGCATTACGGACTTCCAGGATTATCAGGCGATCATTGGTCACCAGGCGGTGGCGCTCGACCCGAACGATACCGACCAGATGGACATGCGTACATTGTGGAACACTGACACCGATCGTGCCCGCGCAGAACTGAACTGGCGTATCACGTTGGTATTCACCGTGTTTATGATGGCACTTATGGTCGTACCGCTGAGCGTGGTTAACCCACGTCAGGGACGCGTACTGTCGATGCTGCCAGCCATGCTGCTGTATCTACTTTTCTTCCTGATCCAGACCTCCCTGAAATCGAACGGTGGTAAAGGTAAGCTGGACCCGACGCTGTGGATGTGGACCGTTAACCTGATTTATCTGGCTTTGGCGATTGTTCTCAACCTTTGGGACACCGTGCCGGTCCGCCGCCTGCGCGCCAGTTTTTCGCGTAAAGGAGCGGTGTGATGCAACCTTTTGGCGTACTTGACCGCTATATCGGTAAAACTATTTTCACCACCATCATGATGACGCTGTTCATGCTGGTGTCGCTGTCGGGCATTATCAAGTTTGTCGATCAGCTGAAAAAAGCCGGGCAGGGGAGTTACGACGCGTTAGGCGCAGGAATGTATACCTTGCTGAGCGTGCCGAAAGATGTGCAAATCTTCTTCCCGATGGCGGCTCTGCTTGGGGCGTTGCTTGGTCTTGGGATGCTGGCGCAGCGCAGCGAACTGGTGGTGATGCAGGCTTCTGGTTTTACCCGTATGCAGGTGGCGCTGTCGGTGATGAAAACCGCCATTCCGCTGGTCTTGCTGACGATGGCGATTGGCGAATGGGTCGCGCCGCAGGGCGAACAGATGGCGCGTAACTACCGTGCGCAGGCGATGTACGGCGGCTCGTTGCTCTCTACTCAGCAAGGCTTATGGGCGAAAGATGGCAACAACTTCGTCTACATTGAGCGGGTTAAAGGTGACGAAGAGTTAGGTGGCATCAGTATTTATGCCTTTAACGAGAATCGTCGTCTGCAATCCGTACGCTATGCCGCTACCGCGAAGTTTGACCCGGAACATAAAGTCTGGCGTCTGTCGCAGGTTGATGAATCTGATCTGACCAATCCGAAACAGATTACCGGTTCGCAGACGGTGAGCGGCACCTGGAAAACCAACCTCACGCCAGACAAACTGGGCGTGGTGGCGCTGGACCCGGATGCACTCTCCATCAGTGGTTTGCACAACTATGTGAAGTATCTGAAGTCGAGCGGTCAGGATGCCGGACGTTATCAGCTCAACATGTGGAGCAAAATCTTCCAGCCGCTATCCGTGGCGGTGATGATGCTGATGGCGCTGTCGTTTATCTTTGGCCCACTGCGTAGCGTACCGATGGGCGTGCGTGTGGTCACCGGTATCAGCTTCGGTTTTGTCTTCTACGTACTGGACCAGATCTTCGGCCCGCTGACGTTGGTTTACGGCATCCCGCCGATTATCGGCGCACTGTTGCCAAGCGCCAGCTTCTTCTTAATCAGCCTGTGGCTGTTAATGAGAAAATCGTAACCAAGCAAGGGAGCGAAAGCTCCCTTTCACATTGCTGATAAAGTCAAATACGAGTTCGATCGGTCCCCTCGCCCCTTTGGGGAGAGGGTTAGGGTGAGGGGCACAGACCGCACCTGACTTACCTTCTTCTCCCCCCCAGCAAACTCCCCAGCACACCACGCACAATCTGATTCGTCACCTGGCGGGCGGCGCTTTTCGCCATTGTTTGCACCACACCATCTTTCTTCCCGCCGCGTGGTCCGGTAGTGCCAAACAAAATATCCTTCAATCCACCGAGAATACCGTCATCCACCGCCACCTCTTTCCCTTTCGCGGGAGGATTATTTTGCTGCTCGGTACTGGCCTGAAAGCCTTTTTGCAACATCTCATAGGCGGATTCCCGGTCCACGTCATCCTCGTACTTGCCATACACCGGGGAGTGATTAATCAGGCCGTTACGCTCATCTTCCGTCACCGGCCCCATTCGCGAACAGGGGGCAATCACCATCGCCCGTTCCACCACTGAAGGACTTCCTTTCGCATCGAGAAACGAGATTAACGCCTCGCCGGTCCCCAGTTCCTGGATTGCCTTTTCGGTATCAAACACCGAATTGGCCCGCATGGTTTGCGCCGCAGCTTTTACTGCTTTCTGATCTTTGGGCGTAAAAGCCCGCAAAGCGTGTTGAACGCGATTACCTAGCTGCCCGAGCACATTATCCGGAATATCTGACGGGTTTTGCGAAACGAACCAGACGCCCACGCCTTTTGAGCGAATAAGCCTTATCACCTGCTCAATCTTATCCAGCAGTACCTGTGGCGCATCGTTAAACAGCAGATGTGCTTCGTCGAAGAAAAACACCAGTTTTGGTTTCTCCAGATCGCCCGCTTCAGGCAATTGTTCATACAATTCTGAAAGCATCCACAGCAGGCTGGCGGCGTACAGTTTCGGCATCTGATAAAGCTTCTCGGCGCTGAGGATATTGATAACGCCTTTACCGTTGGCATCGGTACGCATCCAGTCTTTGATATCCAGCATCGGCTCACCAAAAAAGTGCGCCGCGCCTTGCTGTTCCAGCGATAACAGCCCGCGCTGGATGGCACCAACCGATGCGCTACTGATATTACCGTACTGATTCTGGAAAGATTTGGCGTTATCGCCGATGTACTGGGTAATCGCCCGCAGATCTTTAAAGTCGAGCAGCAACAATCCCTGATCGTCAGCAATACGGAAGATGATATTCAGCACGCCAGATTGCACATCGTTGAGATTCAACAGCCGCGCCAGCAACAGCGGCCCCAGATCCGAAACCGTCGCCCGCACCGGATGGCCTTTCTCGCCAAAGATATCCCACACCACCACCGGATTAGCATGCGGTTGCCAGTCATTGACGCCGATATTTTTAAGCCTTGCGAGTAGTTTTTCCGATGCCGTTCCTGCCTGCGCGATGCCGGTCAGATCGCCTTTCACATCGGCCATAAACACCGGAACACCGATTTCCGATAGAGACTCCGCCAGTTTTTGCAGCGTGACAGTTTTACCCGTCCCCGTTGCGCCAGTAATCAGCCCGTGACGGTTAGCCATTCCCGGCAGTAAAAACAGTTCTGTGTCCGGCGTGCGGGCAATTAACAGGGGTTCGCTCATGAGATATCCTCCAGTTTCCTGCCTGGAGTATAGGCAACGGCTGTGCACTCTTCACCGCTAAATTCAGCAGATTGCGAGACGCCTTCCAAAGAGATTTAAGTGCCGGGCGACAGGCACCCGGCAAAGGGATCAGAAGTCGGCTTTCAGAACCACGCGATAACGCGCCTTACCGTCGCGCACATGCTGGATGGCGTCGTTAATTTTCGACATCGGGAACAATTCGGTGGTCGGTGCAACCTTGCTGCGGGCGGCAAAGCGCATCAGCTTACGCAGCTCATAAGGCGTGCCGGTAGCAGAACCAGAGATGCTGCGGTCGCCCGCAATTAACGTAAAGGCCGGAACAGACAGCGGCGTGAGAACCGCACCGACCGTATGGAAATTACCGCCATAGGTCAGCGCCTCAAAATAAGGCTGCCAGTCGAGGCTGACGTTCACAGTATTGATAATGAGATCAAACTGCCCCGACAGGGCTTTCAGTGCCTGCGGATCGCGGCTATTCACCACTTTATCGGCACCCATCGCCAGTACTTCCTGCTCTTTCGCCGGATTAGAACTAAAGGCCGTCACCTCGCATCCCATTGCGTGCAGAAGTTTTATAGCGATATGCCCCAGCCCGCCAATACCAATTACCCCAACGCGGCTGGTAGCAGTGATATGGTGCATCAACAGTGGTTTAAAGACCGTGATACCGCCGCACAACAGCGGCCCGGCGGACTCGATATCAATATTTTCTGGCAGTGGAATCACCCATTGCCAGTCCGCACGCAACTTCTCGGCAAAGCCACCGCGATTCATAATCGTCGGCACCGCACCTTGCTCGCAGTTGATCTGATTACCGCTAATACAGGCGTCGCAGTGACCACAGCTACGCGCCGTCCAGCCAATCCCGACCGCTGACCGACCTGCAAACCTTTATCCTGCGCGGCGCTCCCGAGCGCCACCACGCGCCCAATCACCTCATGCCCGGCAACCAGCGGATATTGTGAAAATCCCCATTCGTTATCGATCATCGACAGATCGGAATGGCAGATCCCGCAGTAATCCACCTGCACTTCAACATCTTGTGGCTTCAGCTCACCGGGATCGTACTCATAAACTTCCAGTTCGCCGCCCGCTTCTTTTGCGGCATAGCTTCTTATCATCGATATTTTTTGGTCCTTCTCTGGTGTTGTCTGGGAAGTGTAGAGCATGGCAGGGCGGGGTGCCTGGAGTGTGACAAAGGTTACATATCGCTGAGTGTAATGCTGAAAATTTCAGCACTTAGCGAGATGCGAGCAAGCTGGCGCTTGCATGGTGGCGTGCGACAGGTATAATCCACAACGTTTTCCGCATACCTCTTCAGTGCCGAAGTGGCGAAATCGGTAGACGCAGTTGATTCAAAATCAACCGTAGAAATACGTGCCGGTTCGAGTCCGGCCTTCGGCACCACATCGTATGCAAATCGAGTCGCTCAAGGGCGGCTTTTTTTGTGCCTGAAATCCCGTATTTACCTATCATTCCCGCTATATTAACTCTCTCCAGGTGAACCAACTTCAACGTACATCTACCAACAGATGATGGTATTTCCGTTTCGAAAATGCTTGTACCTAGAGGCGGGGGATAAGCATGGCGTTAACAGATATCAAAGTCAGAACAGCCAAGCCAACGGATAAGCAGTACAAACTGACCGATGGCAGCGGTATGCACCTGCTTGTTCCTTTTAATGGTTCTGAGTATTAGCGTTTGCAGTACCGTTTTGCAGGTAAGCAGATCAGTTTAGTAAATGATTTTTTCAGATATAATCTGGTGATAATTTACTCTGCAAAAACAGGACGTAATATTGAATAGCTCTGAAGACGATTTGCTTGAAGTGGCGTGGTATTTGTCGAAGTACGGTAAATATCAACCACCCGCAGGGCTGGGTGTTCAGAAGTGGAAAGAGGCTTTTGCCTTGTTTTATCCTCGATTTGGAGCGGGCAAAACTGCCAGCGAGTTTCACAATAGTCTGAAAAATAGTCGTGACCTTTTTGATTCCTGGCTTAGTGATGTGCGTGTCGGTTGGCGTGACGAGCAGGGTGCTCCTGCTGCGCTTTCTCATTCAGCGCAGCGTGTTCATCAGCGATTGAGTGTGCTTTCTGATAGGGCGATTGAGCAGCGCGTTCTTTCGTTAATATCTTCTGCTGGAGATGAACAGGCACAACGTGACTGTCTTGCTATTCAGCAGGATAAAAGTATTGAAGATACCGTACGCGAGCAGCTGATTGCGGCACGGCTGGGGCAGGGTACCTTTCGGAAAAATTGTCTCATGCTTTATCCGGCATGCCCTGTTACGGGAACGACGTTTGCGCCGTTACTCCGTGCCAGCCATATAAAACCGTGGGCTGCCTGCGAGAATGGGAATGAACGCCTTGATCCTTATAATGGAATTATACTGGCTGCACACATTGATATCCTATTCGATCAGGGATGGATTTCGTTTGAGAACGATGGGCGTTTATTAATTAGTAATGAGCTGGATATTAGTGTTAAAGATCAGTTTTTGTTGCCGGAGAAAATAAAGGCGTTTTCTGTTGAATCGTATTGTTATCTGGAGTGGCATCGGAAGAATTTACTGAGATAATTAAGTTTTGACGAGAATGCCTTTGATATAGGATGTCGCGATTCGTTTGGTAAGGGGAAAGTTACAAAATGAAGATGGTAAAAATATATTCAACAGGAGGTTGTGATGCTGCAACACGTGAAGGTTCGGCTGAAGTTGTGCTGGAATGCGAAGGAAAAATAAAATATCTGACTTTCTCCTACAGTGATACGACCGCAAATAGATGCATTCTCCAGGGCTTAATTGATGGTGTGAATTGTTTGAAGAAACCCTGTAACGTTGAATTAATCAGTTCATGTGAGCTCGGTGTGAAGAAAGCGCAGAAAGGAAAGGGAGTTAATGTTGATTTGCACCAGGAATTATGTGGAATCTTGATAAAGAAAGAATGTGAATATTCTTTTTCTGTCATGCATGGTGAAGGCGACATTTTGAATGCTTTTATTCGCAAGCATCGGACAAAACGATAGCTGGCGCGCCTACATACAGAACCATCTTCGACAGCGATATTTTCTGAACTTACAGGCTCCAATATTGCACTGAACGCTGTCCAGCAGGGCTCACGGGCTTTCGGGGCGTGCTGCGCAGCCGGTAATCCTTTGCTGCTTCGGTTATAAAGCTTTTATGTGCCATGCAACATGATATGGTCGTTTTCTGAACTCCGTATAACCTGAGTATTTGTATCGAAGCGTGAACAAAACATTGCAGCCAGCCTTGCAACGTGGACAATAGTTATCCATACGGTGATTTTATATTCGATAAATCAATGGATTTCATTGAGTCATAGGACTGGTAATGGATGAAAATGCTTTAGGGTTTGCCTCATACTGGCGCAACTCGCTTGCGGATGCTGAGTCAGGAAAGGGCAGTTTTGAACGGAAAGACGCCAAAAATTTCACTCACTGGCATGGGATAGCGGCGGGACGTCTTGGCGAAGCGATTGTCAGTAAATTTTTTGAGGGAGAAAAAGACGATGTCGAAACGGTCGATGTCGTCTTGCGCCCAAAAGTTTATTTTCGGTTACTGCAGCATGGTAAGGACCGTTCCGCAGGCGCGCCTGATATTGTTACCCCGATAGTGACGCCAGCCTTGCTAAGCCGTGAAGGTTTTTTATATCCGACGCCAGCGACCTCCATTCCCAGAGACCTGCTTGAACCTTTGCCAAAAGGGGCATTTTCGATTGGTGAGATTGGGCAGTATGACAAATACAAGACAATCCATACCTCGTTCTCTATCGACTTTGATGACAGCGTTGATAAGACTGCCGAAACGGATGAAGAACGGGAAGCACGATATGCAGCCTTGCAGCAGGAGTGGCGTCAATATCTGGATGATTCAGAGAGGCTGCTGAAGAACGTTGCCGGCGACTGGATTAAAAATCCTGAGCAATATGAACTCGCTGAGCACGGTTATATTGTTAAAACGGCGCAATCTGGCGGTGCCAGTTTCCATATCCTTTCTCTTTATGATCACCTGCTTGTTTGCAAGAAGGATGTGCCGCTCTTCAATCGCTTCGCCTCGCGAGAGGTTCATGCTGCAGAGTCTTTGCTGGCCCCAGGAGCAAAATTCAGCGACAGGCTTGGACACTCCGGAGATAAGTTTCCGCTGGCAAAGGCTCAGCGCGATGCCTTAAGCCATTTTCTGGATGCAAGACATGGCGATATCCTTGCTGTTAATGGACCTCCGGGAACCGGAAAAACCACGCTGGTGCTTTCCATTATCGCCACGCAGTGGGCCAGAGCGGCTCTCGAAAAATCTGAGCCTCCGGTTATTATCGCGACTTCAACGAACAACCAGGCTGTAACGAACATTATCGAAGCGTTCGGGAAAGATTTTTCCCAGGGCACTGGTGCAATGGCCGGACGATGGTTGCCAGAGCTGAAAAGCTTCGGCGCTTATTTTCCCTCAAGCACTCGTAAAGCTGAGGCAGCCAAAAAATATCAAACTGAAGATTTCTTCAACCAGGTTGAGTCAAAAGAGTATGTAGAGGATGCACTGCTGTTTTATCTCGAGAAAGCTAAGGCAGCTTTTCCTGAAAAAGAGTGTTCATCCCCTGAAAAGGTCATTGAACTCCTGCATGGTCAGTTGGCAGCAAAATCCGAGCAATTGAAAAGACTGAACGCAACATGGCAAACGTTAAGCCAGGTACGGGCTGCGCGTGAGCTTATTGCTAATGATATTGAGCAATATCTCGATAATTTAAATAAATTACTTTCCGGACAAGAACAAAAAGTCACTCTACTGAAGAGTGCTAAAACGGAATGGAAAAAATATCGCGCCGGTGAATCACTGATCTATTCATTATTTTCCTGGCTCCCAGCGGTTCGTAGTAAGCGACAGTACCAAATACAGCTGTTTCTCGAAGATAAATTAGGCGCGCTGATTTCAGGAAATCAGTGGTCTGATCCTGAAACTATCGAACGTAATATTGATGGGCTGCTCAATTCCGCTGAGTGCGAGCAAACAACATACCGGCAGCAGATTGACTCCGCCCATGAAATCGTTCTTAAAGAACAGCAGGCGGTTCAGGAGTGGCAGAGGCTGGCACTTGATTTAGGGTATGAGGGCGACGAGGAACTGAGCTTCTCACAGGCCGATGAACTGGCTGATACGCAGATTCGCTTCCCTGCATTTTTACTGACGACTCACTACTGGGAAGGTCGTTGGCTGATGGATATGGCCAGAATTGATGATCTGCAGGAAGAGAAGAAGAAAAAAGGCGCTAAAGGGGTAACCGCCCGTTGGCAACGTCGAATGAAACTCACTCCATGTGTGGTGATGACATGCTATATGCTGCCCGGCAATATGCAGATAAGTGAGCACAAAGGACAACGTAAATTCGAGAAAAGTTATTTGTATGATTTTGCCGATTTACTCATTGTCGATGAAGCCGGGCAGGTGCTTCCTGAAGTGGCTGCAGCCTCGTTTGCATTAGCTAAGAAGGCATTAGTGATTGGCGATACGGAGCAGATCCCGCCAATATGGAATATTGCTCCCGCGATTGATGTCGGTAACATGCTTGCGGAAAAAATTCTGTCTGGCAGTACGCAAGAAGAGATTACCGAGAAATATACGGCAATCGCAGACCTTGGTAAAAGTGCCGCATCTGGCAGCGTTATGAAAATAGCGCAGTTTGCTTCGCGCTATCAATATGATCCCGAACTGGCTCGTGGTATGTACCTATATGAACACCGCCGGTGCTTCGATAATATTATTGGATACTGTAATACGCTCTGCTATCACGGTAAGTTGTTGCCTAAAAGAGGGCGTGAAGAGAGCAATTTAATGCCCGCAATGGGTTATCTCCATATTGATGGTAAAGGAGAGCTGGCAAGTAGTGGAAGTAGATATAATTTGCTTGAGGCTGAAACGATAGCGGCCTGGTTGGCAGAGAACCAGCAAAATATTGAAGCGCATTACGGCAAATCGCTTCATGAAGTTGTCGGTATCGTGACGCCTTTTAGCGCGCAGGTATCCACTATCAAACAGGCGCTGGGTAAACAAGGTATCAGTACGGGCGCGAATGAAAAGTCGCTCACAGTGGGCACCGTGCACTCTCTTCAGGGAGCGGAAAGAGCGATTGTTATATTCTCGCCAGTCTATTCAAAACATGAAGACGGCGGGTTTATTGATAGCGATAACAGTATGCTGAATGTTGCAGTCTCCCGTGCGAAGGATAGCTTCCTGGTCTTCGGCGATATGGATCTGTTTGAGATCCAGCCTCCCTCATCTCCGCGAGGATTGCTGGCAAAATATCTCTTTGAGTCAGAGAAGAATGCGCTCACTTTTGATTATAAAGAGCGTAAGGATTTAAAAACTTCCGAGACCAAAATCTACACACTCCATGGTGTGGAGCAGCATGATAATTTCCTGAATCAGACGTTTGAAAATACCGATAAACACATCACGATAGTTTCTCCATGGCTGACCTGGCAAAAGCTGGAGCAAACCGGTTTTCTTGATTCTATGATTGCGGCGTGTTCACGTGGAATTAACGTCACGATAGTCACTGACAGAAGCTACAACACTGAACATAAAGATTTTGAGAAGCGAAAAGAGAAGCAGCAGAACCTTAAAGCGGCGCTGGAGAAACTGAATGCGCTGGGTATTGCTACAAAGCTGGTAAACCGTGTTCATAGCAAAATTGTTATTGGTGATGATGGTTTGCTATGCGTGGGATCGTTCAACTGGTTTAGTGCGACACGGGAAGCGCGATATGAACGATACGATACATCGATGGTTTACTCTGGTGATAACCTGAAAGGTGAGATTGAGGCTATTTATAATAGTCTTGAGAGGCGTCAGGTTTAGAACAGACATTTTGATTAGCCATCTTATCGGTGTTTTTCCCTGAAGTGGTTTACTGAATTTGGCCACCTGAACAGAGGTGATATGCTCACCTCAGA
>ERZ1108166.566-NODE-566-length-26232-cov-12.626466_pt1 | contig 26232 bp, 20 predicted proteins | sample MGYA00403702_ERZ1108166 | MGnify/ENA primary metagenome ERZ1108166 (study PRJEB35170, sample SAMEA104062401) | human gut metagenome | biome: human gut; feature: human-associated habitat; material: faeces | place: Denmark | collected 2012-05-01 ...
TGATCTCTGCAATGGAAGAAAAATTCGGTGTTTCCGCTGCTGCTGCTGTAGCTGTTGCTGCTGCTGGCCCGGCTGAAGCTGCTGAAGAGAAAACTGAATTCGACGTTATTCTGAAAGCCGCTGGCGCTAACAAAGTTGCTGTTATCAAAGCAGTACGTGGCGCGACTGGCCTGGGTCTGAAAGAAGCTAAAGACCTGGTAGAATCTGCTCCGGCCGCTCTGAAAGAAGGCGTGAGCAAAGATGACGCTGAAGCTCTGAAAAAATCTCTGGAAGAAGCTGGCGCTGAAGTTGAAGTTAAATAAGCCAACCCTTCTGGTGGCAGCCTGAGAAATCAGGCTGATGGCTGGTGACTTTTTGGTCACCAGCCTTTTTGCGCTAGGGGACCAGTAGCGTTTCACACTGTTTTACTGCTGGTTACCCGTCAATGCTTGTTTCTATCGACGACTTAATATACTGCGACAGGGTTTCGGCACTGTGTAAATCGCAATGAAATGGTTTAAGCGTGATAGCAACAGGTATTGCGAAAAGTGTTCCACTTTTCGGTCAACAAAATGGTGTTGCATAAACTGTCCCTTCGATGGACAGAGTGGGTCGACTTGTCAGCGAGCTGAGGAACCCTATGGTTTACTCCTATACCGAGAAAAAACGTATTCGTAAGGATTTTGGTAAACGTCCACAAGTTCTGGATGTTCCCTATCTCCTTTCTATCCAGCTTGACTCGTTCCAGAAATTTATCGAGCAAGATCCTGAGGGGCAGTACGGCCTGGAAGCAGCTTTCCGCTCCGTATTCCCGATCCAGAGCTACAGCGGCAATTCGGAACTGCAATACGTCAGCTACCGTCTTGGCGAACCTGTTTTTGATGTTAAAGAATGCCAAATCCGTGGCGTGACCTATTCGGCACCGCTGCGCGTTAAGCTGCGTCTGGTGATCTACGAGCGCGAAGCGCCGGAAGGCACCGTTAAAGACATCAAAGAGCAAGAAGTTTACATGGGCGAAATCCCGCTCATGACCGATAACGGTACCTTTGTCATTAACGGTACTGAGCGTGTTATCGTTTCTCAGCTGCACCGTAGCCCGGGCGTGTTCTTTGACAGCGACAAGGGCAAAACCCACTCCTCTGGTAAGGTGCTGTATAACGCACGCATCATTCCTTACCGTGGCTCCTGGCTGGACTTCGAATTCGATCCAAAAGACAACCTGTTTGTCCGTATCGACCGTCGTCGTAAGCTGCCGGCAACTATCATCCTGCGCGCGCTGGATTACACCACTGAGCAGATCCTTGACCTGTTCTTCGAGAAAGTGGTTTTCGAAATCCGCGACAACAAGCTGCAGATGGAGTTGATTCCGGAGCGTCTGCGTGGTGAAACCGCGTCCTTTGATATCGAAGCAAACGGCAAAATTTACGTAGAAAAAGGCCGTCGTATCACTGCGCGTCATATCCGCCAGCTCGAAAAAGACGAAATCAAACACATCGAAGTTCCGGTTGAATACATCGCCGGTAAAGTCGCTGCGAAAGATTATGTGGATGCTTCCACTGGCGAGCTGATTTGTCCGGCCAACATGGAACTGTCTCTGGATCTGCTGGCGAAACTGAGCCAGTCTGGCCACAAACGTATCGAGACGCTGTTCACCAACGACCTCGACCACGGCCCATATATTTCTGAGACCGTTCGCGTCGACCCGACCACCGATCGCCTGAGCGCGCTGGTTGAGATATACCGCATGATGCGTCCTGGCGAGCCGCCGACGCGTGAAGCGGCCGAAAGCCTGTTTGAGAACCTGTTCTTCTCTGAAGATCGTTACGATCTGTCTGCGGTAGGCCGCATGAAGTTCAACCGTTCTCTGCTGCGCGACGAGATCGAAGGTTCCGGTATCCTGAGCAAAGCTGACATCATCGACGTGATGAAGAAGCTCATCGATATCCGTAACGGTAAAGGCGAAGTGGACGATATCGACCACCTCGGCAACCGTCGTATCCGTTCCGTTGGCGAAATGGCGGAAAACCAGTTCCGCGTTGGCCTGGTGCGTGTAGAGCGTGCAGTAAAAGAGCGTCTGTCCTTGGGCGATCTGGATACCCTGATGCCGCAGGATATGATCAACGCCAAGCCTATCTCCGCGGCGGTGAAAGAGTTCTTCGGTTCAAGCCAGCTTTCTCAGTTTATGGACCAGAACAACCCGCTGTCTGAGATCACGCACAAGCGTCGTATCTCTGCACTCGGCCCGGGTGGTCTGACGCGTGAGCGCGCAGGCTTCGAAGTTCGAGACGTACACCCGACCCACTACGGTCGCGTATGTCCTATCGAAACGCCGGAAGGTCCGAACATCGGTCTTATCAACTCCCTGTCCGTGTACGCGCAGACTAACGAGTATGGCTTCCTTGAGACGCCGTACCGTAAAGTGACCGACGGTGTGGTGACTGATGAAATTCATTACCTCTCCGCTATCGAAGAAGGTAACTACGTTATCGCGCAGGCGAACACCAACCTGACCGAAGAAGGCCGCTTCGCCGATGATTTGGTCACCTGCCGCAGCAAAGGCGAATCCAGCCTCTTCAGCGCAGACCAGGTTGACTATATGGACGTTTCCACCCAGCAGGTGGTTTCTGTCGGTGCGTCCCTGATCCCGTTCCTTGAGCACGATGACGCTAACCGTGCATTGATGGGTGCGAACATGCAACGTCAGGCGGTTCCGACCCTGCGCGCTGATAAGCCGCTGGTAGGTACCGGTATGGAACGTGCTGTTGCCGTTGACTCCGGTGTAACCGCCGTGGCCAAACGTGGCGGTATCGTTCAGTACGTGGATGCGTCCCGTATCGTTATCAAAGTTAACGAAGACGAGATGTACCCGGGCGAAGCAGGTATCGACATCTATAACCTGACCAAATACACCCGTTCTAACCAGAACACCTGCATCAACCAGATGCCGTGCGTGTCTCTGAATGAACCGGTTGAGCGCGGCGACGTGCTGGCAGACGGTCCGTCCACCGACCTCGGTGAACTTGCGCTCGGTCAGAACATGCGCGTAGCGTTCATGCCGTGGAACGGCTACAACTTCGAAGACTCCATCCTCGTTTCCGAGCGTGTTGTCCAGGAAGACCGTTTCACCACGATTCACATCCAGGAACTGGCGTGCGTATCTCGTGATACTAAGCTGGGGCCGGAAGAGATTACCGCTGACATCCCGAACGTGGGTGAAGCTGCGCTCTCCAAACTGGATGAATCCGGTATCGTCTACATCGGCGCGGAAGTGACCGGCGGCGACATTCTGGTGGGCAAGGTAACGCCGAAAGGTGAAACCCAGCTGACCCCGGAAGAGAAACTGCTGCGTGCTATCTTCGGTGAGAAAGCGTCTGACGTTAAAGACTCTTCTCTGCGTGTGCCGAACGGCGTTTCCGGTACGGTTATCGACGTTCAGGTCTTTACTCGCGATGGCGTGGAAAAAGACAAACGTGCGCTGGAAATCGAAGAAATGCAGCTCAAGCAGGCCAAAAAAGACCTGTCTGAAGAACTGCAGATCCTCGAAGCCGGTCTGTTCAGCCGTATTCGCGCTGTACTGATCGCAGGCGGCGTTGAAGCTGAGAAGCTCGACAAACTTCCGCGCGACCGCTGGCTGGAACTCGGCCTGACCGACGAAGAGAAACAGAATCAGCTGGAACAGCTGGCTGAGCAGTACGACGAACTGAAGCACGAGTTTGAGAAGAAACTCGAAGCGAAACGCCGCAAAATCACCCAGGGTGACGATCTGGCGCCGGGCGTGCTGAAGATCGTTAAGGTGTATCTGGCCGTTAAACGTCAGATCCAGCCGGGCGATAAGATGGCAGGCCGCCACGGTAACAAAGGTGTTATCTCCAAGATCAACCCGATCGAAGATATGCCTTACGATGAAAACGGCACACCGGTAGACATCGTACTGAACCCGCTGGGCGTACCGTCTCGTATGAACATCGGTCAGATCCTGGAAACTCACCTGGGTATGGCGGCGAAAGGCATCGGCGATAAGATCAACGCCATGCTGAAGCGTCAGGAAGAAGTCGCGAAACTGCGTGAATTCATCCAGAAAGCCTACGACCTCGGCCAGGATGTTCGTCAGAAAGTTGACCTGAACACCTTCAGCGATGACGAAGTACTGCGTCTGGCTGAAAACCTGCGTAAAGGTATGCCGCTTGCCACGCCGGTATTCGACGGCGCGAAAGAAGCTGAAATTAAAGAGCTGCTGCAGCTGGGCGACCTGCCGACTTCCGGTCAGATCACCCTGTTCGATGGCCGTACTGGTGAACAGTTCGAGCGTCCGGTAACCGTAGGTTACATGTACATGCTGAAACTGAACCACCTGGTTGACGACAAGATGCACGCTCGTTCCACCGGTTCTTACAGCCTGGTTACTCAGCAGCCGCTGGGTGGTAAGGCGCAGTTCGGTGGCCAGCGCTTCGGTGAGATGGAAGTGTGGGCGCTGGAAGCTTACGGCGCCGCCTACACCCTGCAGGAAATGCTTACCGTTAAGTCTGATGACGTGAATGGCCGTACCAAGATGTATAAGAACATCGTGGATGGCAACCATCAGATGGAACCGGGCATGCCGGAATCGTTCAACGTACTGTTGAAAGAGATTCGCTCGCTGGGCATCAACATCGAACTGGAAGACGAGTAATTCTCGCTCAAACAGGTCACTGGCGTCGGGGTAACACCCGACGCCGGAATGTGCTAACTCCGACGGGAGCCAATCCGTGAAAGACTTATTAAAGTTTCTGAAAGCGCAAACTAAAACCGAAGAGTTTGATGCGATCAAAATTGCTCTGGCGTCGCCAGACATGATCCGTTCCTGGTCTTTCGGTGAAGTTAAAAAGCCGGAAACCATTAACTACCGTACCTTCAAACCGGAGCGCGATGGTCTGTTCTGCGCCCGTATCTTTGGGCCGGTAAAAGACTATGAGTGCCTGTGCGGTAAGTACAAGCGCCTGAAACACCGCGGTGTGATTTGTGAGAAGTGCGGCGTTGAAGTGACCCAGACTAAAGTGCGTCGTGAGCGCATGGGCCACATCGAACTGGCTTCCCCGACCGCGCACATCTGGTTCCTGAAATCACTGCCGTCCCGTATCGGTCTGCTGCTGGATATGCCGCTGCGCGATATCGAACGTGTACTGTATTTTGAATCTTACGTGGTTATCGAGGGTGGCATGACCAACCTCGAGCGCAGCCAGATCCTGACTGAAGAGCAGTACCTGGACGCGCTGGAAGAGTTCGGTGACGAGTTCGACGCGAAAATGGGCGCCGAAGCTATTCAGGCTCTGCTGAAAAGCATGGACCTGGAAGCCGAGTGCGAGCAGCTGCGTGAAGAGTTGAACGAAACCAACTCCGAAACCAAGCGTAAAAAGCTGACCAAGCGCATCAAGCTGCTGGAAGCCTTCGTACAGTCTGGCAACAAGCCGGAGTGGATGATCCTGACCGTGCTGCCAGTGCTGCCGCCGGATCTGCGTCCGCTGGTTCCGCTGGATGGCGGTCGTTTCGCAACGTCGGATCTGAACGATCTGTATCGTCGCGTGATCAACCGTAACAACCGTCTGAAACGTCTGCTGGATCTGGCGGCGCCGGACATCATCGTACGCAACGAAAAACGTATGCTGCAGGAAGCGGTAGACGCCCTGCTGGATAACGGCCGTCGCGGTCGTGCGATCACCGGCTCCAACAAGCGTCCGCTGAAATCACTGGCAGACATGATCAAAGGTAAGCAGGGTCGTTTCCGTCAGAACCTGCTCGGTAAGCGCGTGGACTACTCTGGTCGTTCCGTAATTACCGTAGGTCCGTACCTGCGTCTGCACCAGTGCGGCCTGCCGAAGAAAATGGCGCTGGAACTGTTCAAACCGTTCATCTACGGCAAGCTGGAACTGCGTGGCCTCGCGACCACCATCAAAGCCGCCAAGAAAATGGTTGAGCGCGAAGAAGCGGTCGTTTGGGATATCCTGGACGAAGTTATCCGTGAGCACCCGGTACTGCTGAACCGTGCGCCGACCCTGCACCGTCTGGGTATTCAGGCGTTCGAACCGGTACTGATCGAAGGTAAAGCTATCCAGCTGCACCCGCTGGTTTGTGCGGCATATAACGCCGACTTCGATGGTGACCAGATGGCTGTTCACGTACCGCTGACGCTGGAAGCCCAGCTGGAAGCGCGTGCGCTGATGATGTCTACCAACAACATCCTGTCCCCGGCGAACGGCGAACCAATCATCGTTCCGTCTCAGGACGTTGTACTGGGTCTGTACTACATGACCCGCGACAAGATTAACGCCAAAGGCGAAGGCATGGTGCTGACTGGCCCGAAAGAAGCGGAACGTCTGTACCGCTCAGGCCAGGCTGAACTGCACGCTCGCGTAAAAGTTCGTATCACTGAATACGAAAAAGACGCGAACGGCGAGTTCGTCTCCAAAACCAGCCTGATCGACACCACGGTTGGCCGTGCCATCCTGTGGATGATCGTACCGAAAGGTCTGCCGTTCTCTATCGTGAACCAGCCGCTCGGTAAAAAAGCGATCTCCAAAATGCTGAACACCTGTTACCGCATTCTGGGCCTGAAGCCGACCGTTATTTTTGCTGACCAGACCATGTATACCGGTTTTGCGTATGCAGCACGTTCTGGTGCGTCCGTTGGTATCGACGATATGGTTATCCCGGCGAAAAAAGCCGAGATCATCGCCGAAGCCGAAGCGGAAGTGGCCGAGATCCAGGAGCAGTTCCAGTCTGGCCTGGTTACCGCGGGCGAACGCTATAACAAAGTCATCGATATCTGGGCCGCGGCGAACGATCGCGTATCCAAGGCGATGATGGACAACCTGCAGACCGAAACCGTTATCAACCGTAACGGCGAAGAAGAGCAGCAGGTTTCCTTTAATAGCATCTATATGATGGCCGACTCCGGTGCGCGTGGTTCTGCGGCACAGATTCGTCAGCTGGCGGGTATGCGTGGTCTGATGGCGAAGCCGGATGGCTCCATTATCGAAACGCCGATCACCGCGAACTTCCGTGAAGGTCTGAACGTACTCCAGTACTTCATCTCGACCCACGGTGCTCGTAAAGGTCTGGCGGATACCGCACTGAAAACCGCGAACTCCGGTTACCTGACTCGTCGTCTGGTTGACGTCGCGCAGGATCTGGTTGTGACCGAAGACGATTGCGGCACGCTGGAAGGCATCACCATGACCCCGGTTATCGAGGGTGGCGATGTTAAAGAGCCGCTGCGCGATCGCGTTCTGGGCCGTGTAACGGCAGAAGACGTGCTGAAGCCTGGCACGGCGGATATCCTGGTTGCGCGCAACACGCTCCTCAACGAGCAGTGGTGTGACATCCTGGAAGCTAACTCCGTAGACAGCGTTAAAGTTCGCTCCGTAGTAACCTGTGACACCGACTTCGGCGTCTGTGCGCACTGCTATGGTCGTGACCTCGCGCGTGGCCACATCATCAACAAAGGTGAGGCCATCGGCGTTATCGCAGCACAGTCCATCGGTGAGCCGGGTACCCAGCTGACGATGCGTACGTTCCACATCGGTGGTGCGGCATCTCGTGCGGCTGCTGAATCCAGCATCCAGGTGAAAAACAAAGGTAGCATCCGCCTGAGCAACGCGAAGTCGGTTGTTAACTCCAGCGGTAAGCTGGTTGTTACTTCCCGTAACACCGAGCTGAAACTGATCGACGAATTCGGCCGTACTAAAGAAAGCTATAAAGTGCCTTACGGTGCTGTTATGGCGAAAGGTGACGGCGAGCAGGTCGCTGGCGGCGAAACCGTCGCGAACTGGGATCCGCATACCATGCCGGTTATCACCGAAGTGGCGGGTTACATTCGTTTCACCGACATGATCGACGGCCAGACCATTACTCGTCAGACTGACGAGCTGACCGGTCTGTCTTCGCTGGTGGTTCTGGATTCTTCAGAACGTACTGCGGGCGGTAAAGATCTGCGTCCGGCGCTGAAAATCGTTGACGCTAACGGTAACGACGTTCTGATCCCGGGCACCGACATGCCGGCTCAGTACTTCCTGCCAGGTAAAGCGATTGTTCAGCTGGAAGATGGCGTTCAGATCAGTTCCGGTGACACCCTGGCGCGTATTCCGCAGGAATCCGGCGGTACCAAGGACATCACCGGTGGTCTGCCGCGCGTTGCGGATCTGTTCGAAGCGCGTCGTCCGAAAGAGCCGGCAATCCTTGCTGAAGTGGCGGGTATCGTCTCCTTCGGTAAAGAAACCAAAGGCAAACGTCGTCTGGTTATCACCCCGGTTGACGGCGGTGACGCATACGAAGAGATGATCCCGAAATGGCGTCAGCTCAACGTGTTCGAAGGCGAACGTGTGGAACGTGGTGACGTCATCTCCGATGGTCCGGAAGCGCCGCATGACATTCTGCGTCTGCGTGGCGTTCAGGCGGTGACCCGTTACATCGTTAACGAAGTGCAGGACGTTTACCGTCTGCAGGGCGTTAAGATTAACGATAAGCACATCGAAGTTATCGTTCGTCAGATGCTGCGTAAAGCCACCATCATGGACGCGGGCAGCTCCGAGTTCCTGGAAGGTGAGCAGGTTGAATACTCTCGCGTCAAGATCGCTAACCGCGAACTGGAAGCGAACGGCAAAGTCAGCGCGACTTACATGCGCGACCTGCTGGGTATCACCAAAGCGTCTCTGGCTACCGAGTCCTTCATCTCCGCGGCATCGTTCCAGGAGACCACTCGCGTGCTCACCGAAGCAGCCGTTGCGGGCAAACGCGACGAACTGCGCGGCCTGAAAGAGAACGTTATCGTGGGTCGTCTGATCCCGGCCGGTACCGGTTACGCGTACCACCAGGATCGTATGCGCCGTCGCGCTGCGGGTGAACTCCCGGCAGCACCGCAGGTAACTGCGGAAGACGCGTCTGCAAGCCTGGCAGAACTGCTGAACGCAGGTCTGGGCGGCAACGACAACGAGTAATCGTTCTTCGCCTGATTAAAAACCCGCTTCGGCGGGTTTTTTTACGTCTTAAATCCATTCAAACGTCCTCGATCGCGTTTCAGGACGCCCGCACACCGCTCCGATGCTACAACTCCGTCACCTGTAAACGGAGAGCATTGCTATGTATCGACGCATTACCTTTATAACCCTGCTGTTGTTAAGCGCCGCCGCGTCAGCGGGTATCGGCTTTCGTCAGTCCACCATCGACTTGCCTGCCACGCGTCCACTGGATGTCGCTGTCTGGTACCCCACTCTTGATAAACGCCCGTCGGAGACAGTGGGCGATAACATCGTATTCAGGGGCGTTAACGTGCAGCGTGACGCCACACCTGCGCCCGGCGCGCACCCGGTGCTGTTACTCTCACATGGCTTTGGCGGCAACTGGCGCAACCTGAACTGGCTGGCGTATGCGATGGCAGAGCAGGGATATATCGTTGCTGCGGTGGATCATCCGGGTACCACGACACGTAACAAATCGCCCACCCAGGCGCAGGCGCTCTGGCAACGCCCGAAAGACGTCACTCGGGTACTGGATGCGCTTATCGCCAGCCCGGAAAAAACCGGGAAACCCGATGAACAGCGAATCGCTGCCGCAGGGCATTCACTGGGCGGATGGACGGTGATGGAACTGGCAGGCGCGCGATTCTCTGCGCCGCGTTTTCTGGCGGATTGTAAAAGCCATCCTGAACTGGGCGGCTGCAAAGTTGCTCATACGCTTGGCATCGATTTACCGGGCGCGCAGAACCGGCTGGCAGAAAGCCAGCGCGATAACCGCATCAAGGCCGTGGTGTCGTTAGATTTGGGGCTGGCGCGCGGCTTTACACCGCAAAGCCTGGCGAAGGTAGTAATTCCTGTGCTGGTGATGAGCGCAGGGAGTGACAGCGACGATGTGCCTGCTGCGCTGGAGTCTGGCTATCTGACTCACGCTCTGCCGGGCAAATTCACCCGCGCCATTAGCGTACCTGGCGCTACACACTTCAGTTTTATGCAGCTTTGTAAACCAGGCGCGCAAGCGGTGATAGAAGCGCAGGAGCCGGGAGAAGGGATTGTGTGCAGTGATGGTGCTGGCTTTAGCCGTGAGAAAATCCACCAGCAGCTCACGGGGCAGATAAGCGAGTTTCTGAATCAGGCGCTGCGTTATCAGCCGCCGCGCGGCGATATTCCACCGGACTCATCCCCACAATCCTCGAAAACTCGCGATTGAAATTGGATTTGGTATTGAAGCCTGACGCGAGCATCACCTCCGTAACGGGTGAAGCAGTCTGGCGCAACAGCTGCTGCGCGTGCGCGATGCGAAAGCTATTAATCCACTGCGAGACGTTACAACCCCGCGTGGCATTCACCGCCCGTGAGATATGACGGGCAGGGGTGCCGGTTTTTCGCGCCAGCAGATCCAGCGTGAGATCAGGGCTCAGATAAAGCGACCGCGCGCGCAGCATTTCCTCAAGCTGCGCGCAGCGCTGTGCATCCTGAAAGTCATCGCTGGTTTTCTCGCTCGTGTCCGGAACGGTGACGTCTGTGGGCGCAGACTGCGCGCGTGTTCTGACGGGTAACACGATGGCGAGGCAGATAAACGGCAGCAATATCATCTGCGACGTGGCTACCAGTACAGGTGCCTGCTCTCCATGAAAAAAGCTGAAGTCTGCCGCGATGACGATATCGGTCAGTCCGCTAAAGCAGAGAAACGCACCTGCGCCAAAAGCAAGCCTCGCCGCCATCGGCGCATCGCTCAGGCGGCTTTGCGGGAAGGCATCCGATCCTTTGCGAGCAATGTGCAGCAGGGCAATACCATAACCGAGATAAAGTGCGGCGAGCGCAACATCTGTTGCTGCAGGAAACATCAGGTTAACGATAAACGCCACCACGGCGGGCGCAGATATTATGATATTTCGCCGTAACGACTGAGGTGAGGGGCGTTCACTAAAACAGCGCCAGGCGAGCGGCGGCAGGGCGATGGCCGCCAGCGATTGCAGCTGGCGTAAAGCCTGGAAATCGAACGACCAGCGCAGCGCGGAGATAATCACCAGCAGCGCGCATCCGGCGAGAAACATCGTTGCCCGACGATAATGACCGCTACCAGATAACGAGACTTTCGCCAGCAGCATTAAAAGAATGGCAAGGGTAAAAACCGGAACGGGAACCGAGGGCATGGCAAAACCTGTCTTATCATTAACGGGCCTGACGACACATGAGAACATCGTTGTGCCATAAAGCGTGTATAAAAGACACCGCCCGGTTTAGCGGCTTGCAAACAGACTTGCGTCATGGATACAAAAATGCCCGGCGACACCGGGCATGATTGCGATATGAGGCGCGTCGCAAAGCGTTATTTTACCAGCGGCAGGCGGCGGTAAAGCTCTATCAGATCGCCAGCCAGATCCTGAATGACCATCGCGTTCATCAGATGGTCCTGGGAGTGAACAGTAATGAGATTGACGGGCAGTTTACCGCTGCCTTCGTCGAGCCCGATAAGCTGCGTCTGGATTTTATGCGCATGCTTCACGAATTCATGCGACTCTTCCATCGCTTTTTCGGCACCTTCGAAATCGCCTTTACGGGCCAGTTGCAGCGCCGTCAGCGCCTGGCTGCGCGCGCTACCGGCGTTAACCAGCAGCTCCATGATAATCGACTCTAAATCTTCCATGTCCTTATTGCTCCAGCATCTTAAGGGCTTTATCCAGCACCACGTCGCCTTTCATCATGCCGTAATCCATCATGTCGATAACGGCGACTTTTTTACCCAGCGGATCGGCAATTTCCTGAAACTTGGGCTGTTCATATTTGACCTGCGGGCCAAGCAGTACGATGTCGGCGGTGCCGATAATATCTTTAAACTCCGCGACCGGAACGGCCTTAATATCCACCTCGACGCCTTTTTTCTGGGCAGCGTCTTTCATCCGTTGAACCAGCATGCTGGTGGACATACCTGCGGCACAGCATAAAACGATATTTTTCATAATCCGCTCTCTGTGACTGTTGTTTCCTTGATATTTATCCCCCACCTCCTGTCCCAACAACCGCTTTGATGTGATTGTGTGTTACCCATCACAAAGAAAGACTCAAAAACGGAAACCGGTTACCAAAGCCCGTTTCTTTTGCAGTCAGGCAAAAGTCGGGAGGCGGGGCGGCAGAGAGAGAGCATCAGGAACCGCCCCGGCCAGCCATCCCGGGCCGGCAGATGCAGAGTAAAACCGCAGGCGTTTCCCCTCAACGCGCAACTTTCCGTTTTGCGTAATATGCCGAAAGATATCGCCCGGTTTGCGTTTGGTTTCAGGCGTTTTGCGCGCCTCTTCCCAGATATCCGTCCCAGTCTTTCCACACCGGTTGCAGTCCGCGCTGTATCAGACTGGCCGCAACCGCTTCCGGGCGACGTCCGTCATGCGGCGCAAACTGCTCCAGTTCGGTATGCCCGTCGGCGTAACCACCCGGTTGGGTGCGCGAAAAGGCGCTGACGGCGTTGATCGCAATCGGCACCACGTTATCGCGAAAATGCGGCGATTCGCGGGTAGAAAGCGACAGCTCGGCTTCGGGCGCAAACAGGCGAAAGGCGCAGATGAGCTGTACCAGCTGGCGTTCATCCATCACGGAAGCTGGCTGAATTCCGCCTGCACAGGGCCGCAGGCGCGGGAACGCCACAGAATAGCGGCTCTGCCAGTAACGCTGTTGCAGCCAGAGCAAGTGCTCCGCCACCATATAGTTATCGGTGCGCCAGCAGTCAGACAACCCGGTGAGCGCGCCAAGCCCGATACGGTCGATGCCCGCGCGCCCGAGCCGGTCCGGCGTCTCCAGCCGCCAGAAGAAATCCTGCTTGTTGCCGCGCAGGTGGTGGCGGGCGTAGACCGCTTCATGGTACGTCTCCTGATAGACCAGCACGCCGTCAAGCCCGAGCGCTTTCAGTTCGGCATATTCCGCCTGCGCGAGCGGCTGCACTTCCATTTGCAGCGACGCAAACTGGCGGCGAATCGCCGGAAGGTGACGGCGGAAATAGTCCATGCCCACTTTATTCTGGTGCTCACCTGTCACCAGCAGCAGGTGTTCAAACCCGAGCGCTTTAATGGCGTCGCACTCGCGTGCAATTTCCTCTTCATCCAGCGTCTTACGCTTGATGCGGTTGCTCATTGAGAAACCGCAATAGGTGCATTCGTTGGCGCAAAGATTAGAAAGATAGAGCGGTACATAGAAGCTGACGGTGTTGCCAAAGCGCTGGCGGGTGAGCTGCTGCGCGCGCTGCGCCAGCGGTTCGAGATAATCCAGCGCAGCCGGGGAGAGCAGCGCCATCATATCTTCCCGGCCAGGATGCGCAGCGGCGAGCGCCCGCTCGACATCGCGCGCGGTTTTGCTGTGAATGCGCAGCCGGATGTCGTCCCAGTTCAGCGTACGCCAGCGGTCGGTAAAGGTGTTCATGACTGCGCCTCCAGAAAACCGGTGAGCGGGCTAGTGGCCTGCGCCTGAAACGCGCGCGCGCCGAGCCCGGCCTCAAACCCGGTACGACCTGCCTCAACGGCCTGGCGGAACGCCCGCGCCATCGCCACCGGATCGCGCGCCACGGCAATCGCCGTGTTTACCAGCACCGCATCGGCCCCCATCTCCAGCGCCTCGGCGGCATGGCTTGGCGCGCCGATGCCCGCGTCCACCACCACCGGCACGCTCGCCTGCGCGATGATGATTTCCAGCAGCGCCCGAGTCTGCAGCCCCTGATTAGAGCCAATCGGCGCGCCGAGCGGCATCACCGCCGCGCAGCCCACTTCCTCCAGGCGCTTGCAGAGCACCGGATCCGCGCCGCAATAGGGCAACACCACAAACCCCTGCGCGACCAGTTTTTCCGCCGCCCGCAGCGTTTCTATCGGGTCCGGCAGCAGCCAGCGGGCGTCCGGGTGGATCTCGAGTTTGATCCAGTGCGTACCCAGCGCCTCGCGGGCGAGCTGCGCGGCGAAGACGGCCTCTTCGGCGGTTTTCGCGCCGGACGTGTTTGGCAACAACGCCACGCCGGATGCCTGCAACGGCACCAGCAGCGCATCATCACGACGCAGCAGATCCACACGCTTCATGGCGAGTGTCGCCATCTCGCTGCCGCTCTCGCGTATCGCCTCCAGCATCAGCGATGATGACGCGAATTTACCGGTGCCGGTAAACAGGCGTGATTGAAAAGTTTTATCCGCGATTCGTAACATCTCAGCCTCCTGCGATAACCTGAAACAGCAGCAGGCTGTCGCCTTCCTGCAGGGTGTAGTCGGGCCACTGACTGCGCGGGAGAATGGTCTGATTGACCGCGAGCGCCGTACCGGGCCTGTCGAGTTTTAACTGCGCCAGCAGTTGCGCCGCGCTTACTCCCTCGACGCACTGCATGGCTTCATCGTTGAGTTCAATGCGCATGCTTGCCTCCGCAAACCGGGCAGCTCGGCGCACGCTGTAGCGTCAGGGTGCGCCACTGGCTGGCGCGGGCGTCGAAGAGGCGCAGCTCGTCGTGCTCTTGCGTGATGCCGCACAGCAGTTTTATTGCTTCCAGCGCTTGCATTGTTCCCATCATCCCTACCACCGGGCCGAGCACGCCGGCGGTGCGGCAGTTGCGCTCAGGCTCGCTGTCGTCCGGCCACAGGCAGCGGTAGCAGCCATAATCAAAAGGTGGCGTAAAGGTGGCGATTTGCCCGCCCATGCCGACCGCGCTGGCGGTGATAAGCGGCGTGCCAAGCGCCACGCAGGCGGCGTTGATGGCCTGGCGTGTAGTCATGTTATCGCTGCAATCCAGCACCAGATCGACGCTCTCGACCGCTTCGCGCAGCGCGTCGCCCTCAAGCCGTTCATTCAGCGCCACGCTGTTGATAGCCGGGTTGAGCGCCTGTAAACGACGCGCCGCCACGCGCGATTTCGGCTGTTCGATATCACTGACGCCAAACAGGATTTGCCGCTGAAGATTGCTGAGGTGCACGGCGTCGTCATCGGCAAGCCACAGCGTGCCCACGCCTGCGCCTGCCAGATAGAGCGCGGCGGGCGAGCCGAGACCGCCCAGGCCGACAAGCAACACGCGGCTTGCCAGCAGTTTTTGCTGGCCGTCGATGGCGATATCCTCCAGCAGCAACTGGCGACTGTAGCGCATAAAATCGGCGTCATTCATCGCCCACCCCCGCCAGTTCAAGTAACCGTTGCGTGGCACCGCGCCAGTCGGGTGCCTGGGTGATAGCGCTCACCACCGCGATACTGCCGACGCCGGTTTCCAGCACCGCGGGCGCGCGCTCAAGGCTGATGCCGCCGATGGCGACCGTCGGATAGTCGCCGAGCCTTTTTACATGCGCGGCCAGTTGTGCAAGCCCTTGCGGCGCGGAGGGCATCTGTTTGGTCTGCGTGGGAAAAACATGGCCGAGCGCGATATAAGAAGGGCGCACCGCCAATGCCACGTCGATTTCCATATCATCATGCGTGGAGACGCCAAGCCGCAGGCCAGCGCGGCGGATGGCGTCGGGGTCGGCCGTTTGCAGATCTTCCTGCCCGAGATGAACGCCATAGGCCTGATGCTTTATCGCAAGACGCCAGTAGTCGTTGATAAACAGCCGGGCGTGGTAGCGCTGCCCCAGCGCAATGGCGGCGGCGACATCGGCTTCCGCCTCAGCCTCGGTTTTATCCTTGATGCGCAACTGGACTGTGCGCACGCCAGCGTCAAGCAGACGTGTGACCCACTCAACGCTGTCGACGACCGGATAAAGCCCGAGGCGGCGCGGGACGGGGGCGAACAGAGGCGTCATCACTCCACCTCCTCCTGGCGAAGATAAATATCGCCGCCGCGCGCCTGAAAGCGGTGGGACATCTCCGTCATACCCGCGTCGATGGCCTGCTTCGCGGCGTAGTCGCGCACCTCCTGGGTGATTTTCATTGAGCAGAATTTCGGGCCGCACATAGAGCAGAAATGCGCGACTTTACCGGATTCCTGCGGCAGCGTTTCGTCGTGGTACGCGCGGGCGGTGAACGGGTCGAGCGCCAGATTGAACTGATCTTCCCAGCGGAATTCAAAGCGCGCTTTCGACATGGCGTTATCGCGGATCTGCGCGCCCGGATGCCCTTTAGCGAGATCGGCGGCGTGGGCGGCAATTTTGTAGGTGATGAGCCCCTGTTTCACGTCCTCTTTATTCGGCAGGCCGAGGTGTTCTTTTGGCGTCACGTAGCAGAGCATCGCGCAGCCGAACCAGCCAATCATCGCCGCGCCGATCCCGGAGGTGAAGTGATCGTAGCCGGGCGCGATATCGGTCGTGAGCGGCCCGAGCGTGTAGAAGGGCGCTTCGTGGCAGTGCTCCAGTTCCTCGGTCATATTGCGGCGGATCATCTGCATCGGCACGTGGCCTGGGCCTTCGATCATGACCTGGACGTCATATTCCCATGCGATTTTCGTCAGTTCGCCGAGCGTGTGGAGTTCGGCGAACTGCGCCTCGTCGTTGGCGTCCTGAATAGAGCCAGGGCGCAGACCGTCGCCGAGCGACAGCGAGACGTCATAGGCGGCGCAGATTTCGCAGATCTCGCGGAAATGCTCGTAGAGGAAGTTTTCACGGTGATGCGACAGGCACCATTTCGCCATGATCGAACCGCCACGCGAGACGATGCCCGTCAGACGGCCTGCGGTCATCGGCACATAGCGCAGCAGCACGCCCGCGTGAATGGTGAAGTAATCGACGCCCTGTTCGGCCTGCTCAAGCAGCGTGTCGCGGAACATCTCCCAGCTCAGATCTTCGGCGATCCCGTTGGCCTTCTCCAGCGCCTGGTAGATCGGTACCGTACCGATCGGCACCGGGCTGTTGCGCAGGATCCATTCGCGGGTTTCGTGAATGTAGCGGCCGGTGGAGAGATCCATCACCGTGTCCGCGCCCCAGCGGGTCGCCCAGACCAGTTTTTCGACTTCCTCTTCGATAGACGACGTCACCGCCGAGTTGCCGATATTGGCGTTGACCTTCACCAGGAAGTTACGACCGATAATCATCGGCTCCGATTCGGGATGATTGATGTTGGCTGGAATAATGGCGCGCCCGGCGGCCACTTCATCACGCACGAACTCCGGCGTGATGTTCTCCGGCAGGCGCGCGCCAAAGCCGTGGCCCGGATGCTGCTGGCGCAGTACCGCCGTGCGAATACGCTCGCGGCCCATGTTTTCCCGGATGGCGATAAATTCCATCTCCGGCGTCACGATGCCCTGGCGCGCGTAGTGCAACTGAGTGACGCGCTTGCCCGCTTTTGCGCGCTTTGGCGTCAGCAGCCCGCGAAAGCGCAACTCATCCAGCCCGTCGTCGGCGAGCCGCTCGCGGGTATAGGCGGAGCTGAGGGAATCGAGGGTTTCGGTGTCGTTACGCGCATCTATCCAGGCGCTGCGCAGTTTAGCCAGCCCTTCGCGAACGTCGATACGCACCGCCGGATCGCCGTAAGGGCCGGAGGTGTCATACACCGGCACCGGCTCGTTAGGCTCATAGCGCGGGTTCTCTTTGCTGCCGCCCGCAAGCGTCGGGCTGAGGCGGATTTCGCGCATCGGCACGCGGATATCTTCACGCGAACCGGTGAGATAGATGCGGTGAGAGTTGGGAAAAGCGGTGCCTTCCAGCGTGTCGATAAAGTGTTGTGCGGCGGCGCGCTGCTCGCGGCGGCCAGGTTTGTTTGATACAGACATAGCGCATTCCAGTTAACGGTCAGGAAGTGGCTTGTCAGAACAACGGAGGAGTAATGGCGTGCGCCCGGGCACCCTTAACAGGGCATCAGGGCGAAACGACACCCTGAGCGGGGCAAAATGGAATTACTCTTGTTCCCTTCGCAGGTATTAACCTGATCAGGTTCCGCGGATCCCGAATTAACGGTCTCAGCCCGTGCTGTCGCACTGGGCACTCCGACAAGATAAACCCCGCTAAAATCGCGGGGACATATTTAAACTACTCGTTAATACAGCCGAACTCAAGCCGGTTTGGCGAGGCCGGTTTCGTCATTGGCGCTTTCGCCGAGGTTGTTGTCATAAGCCAGCAAAATGAGCTTATCTTCCAGCGCGAAGCGGGCGGCGAGCGCCTCGCCAATGCCGGAAAGCGCTTCCTGAAACTCCAGGCAGTTATCGTGGTCGATAGCGCTTTCCAGATGTGTGTCGTAGAAATCCATGATTTGCTGGGTGTTGGATTCCAGCTGAGGATAGATTTGCGTGGCGGCGACCAGCGGGCTGGTGCCTTCCATTTCGCTGATGACGCGCTCGTAAATATTGAAATGACCGGCGGAGAGGTAATCCACCAGGCAGTGACAGAAATCGTCCAGCGCCTGCTCATCAAGCGCAGTCATCGGCTCCTTGCCGGGTTTGATGCCGACCATCTTGTAATAGGTGACTAACAGATGGTTGCGGGCAGCAAGCCAACGATCAACTAACTCATTACTCCCACCAACGCGTTCCGTCAGACTTTTTAGCTGGTTTAGCATGATCGACTCCATGAGATATAAGATGTAAAAACGCAAATGACCCAAAATATGTAAGAACAATGTTAATAACGTGCCAGTGAAGCAGAGGTAGTGCAATCAATTATGGAACGTACACTAGAAAATTTAGACCATGGCTGGTGGATAGTCAGCCATGAACAGAAATTATGGCTGCCAAAAGCAGAATTACCTTACGGCCGGGCCGCGGATTTTGGTCTGACGGGCGAAAAGGCGCTGCAAATTGGTCTCTGGGAGGACGCGCCGGTCTGGCTGGTTCTGCAAAAGCGCGAAAAAGACATGGCTTCGGTGCGACAGCTTATCGACCAGGACGCCGGGCTGTTTCAACTGGCGGGGCGGGGCGTACAGCTCGCCGAGTTTTACCGCTCGCACAAATATTGTGGCTACTGCGGCCATGAGATGCACCCGAGCAAAACCGAGTGGGCGATGCTCTGCGGCCACTGCCGCGAGCGCTACTACCCGCAGATAGCGCCGTGCATCATCGTGGCTATCCGCCGTGACGATAAAATCCTGCTGGCACAGCATACGCGACACCGCAACGGCGTTTACACCGTGCTGGCCGGGTTTGTCGAAGTGGGCGAAACGCTGGAACAGGCGGTAGCGCGTGAGGTTATGGAAGAGAGCAATATACGCATCAAAAACCTGCGCTATGTGACGTCTCAGCCCTGGCCGTTCCCGCAATCGCTGATGACCGCGTTTACGGCGGATTATGACAGCGGTGAAATCCAGATAGACACTAAAGAGCTCATCGACGCGGGCTGGTATCGCTACGACCAGTTGCCGCTGCTGCCAGCGCCAGGCACCGTGGCTCGCCGCCTGATAGAAGATACGGTGGCGCGCTGCCGGGCAGACGATGAATGACGTGATACAATAGCGGCCTGTCGCTTGAGGAATAAGAAAAAATGACCGAACTGAAAAACGATCGTTACCTGCGCGCCCTGCAACGCCAGCCTGTGGATGTCACGCCGGTGTGGATGATGAGACAGGCTGGGCGTTATCTGCCGGAATATAAGGCCACCCGCGCGCAGGCGGGCGATTTTATGTCGCTGTGTAAAAACGCCGAACTGGCGTGCGAAGTGACGCTACAGCCGCTGCGTCGCTATCCGCTTGATGCGGCGATCCTCTTTTCGGACATTCTGACGATTCCGGATGCGATGGGTCTGGGGCTCTATTTTGAAGCGGGCGAAGGCCCACGCTTCACATCGCCCATTACCGGCAAAGCGGACGTAGAAAAACTGCCGGTGCCGGACCCGGAACAGGAACTGGGTTATGTGATGAACGCGGTACGCACAATCCGCCGCGAGCTGAAAGGCGAAGTGCCGCTGATTGGCTTCTCCGGCAGCCCCTGGACGCTCGCCACTTACATGGTGGAAGGCGGCAGCAGCAAGGCGTTTACCGTCATCAAGAAAATGATGTATGCCGAGCCGCAGACGCTGCATTTACTGCTCGATAAGCTCGCGAAAAGCGTCACGCTCTATCTGAACGCGCAGATCCGCGCGGGCGCCCAGTCGGTGATGATTTTCGATACCTGGGGCGGCGTGCTGACCGGGCGCGACTACCAGCAGTTCTCGCTGTATTACATGCATAAAATCGTCGATGGACTGCTGCGCGAAAACGAAGGCCGCCGTGTGCCGGTAACGCTGTTCACCAAAGGCGGCGGCCAGTGGCTGGAAGCGATAGCGGAGACCGGCTGTGACGCGCTCGGACTCGACTGGACGACCGATATCGCCGACGCGCGCCGTCGCGTGGGCCACAAGGTCGCGCTGCAGGGCAACATGGATCCGTCCATGCTTTATGCGTCGCCTGCCCGTATCGAAGAAGAAGTGGCGTCTATACTTGCTGGTTTCGGCCACGGTGAAGGCCATGTGTTCAACCTGGGGCATGGTATTCATCAGGATGTGCCTCCTGAACATGCGGGGGCCTTCGTCGAGGCGGTTCACCGCTTATCGGCGCCTTATCACCTGTAAGGAGAAACTATGGATCTCGCGACGCTTCGCGCACAACAAATCGAACTGGCATCTAATGTGGTCCGCGAGGACCGGTTGAACGTCGATCCGCCGACGATAATCGGTGGGGCGGATGTCGGATTCGAGCAGGGCGGCGAAGTGACGCGAGCGGCGATGGTGCTGCTGAAGTACCCGTCTCTGGAGCTGCTGGAGTACCAGGTGGCGCGCATTCCCACCACCATGCCGTATATCCCCGGCTTTCTGTCGTTTCGTGAATACCCGGCGCTGCTGACGGCCTGGGAGATGCTCTCCAGAAAGCCGGATTTACTGTTTGTCGACGGGCACGGTATTTCGCACCCGCGACGTCTCGGCGTGGCGAGCCACTTCGGGATGCTGGTGGATGTGCCGACGATAGGCGTCGCTAAAAAGCGGCTGTGCGGTAAGTTTGAGCCGCTCAGCGACGAGCCCGGCGCGGTTTCACCGCTGATGGACAAAGGCGAACAACTGGCGTGGGTATGGCGCAGCAAAGCGCGCTGCAATCCGCTGTTTGTCTCGACGGGGCATCGCGTCAGCATCGATACGGCGCTCGGCTGGGTGCAGCGTTGCACGAAAGGCTACCGGCTGCCGGAGCCGACGCGCTGGGCAGATGCCGTGGCGTCCGGTCGTCCCGCCTTTCTACGATGGCAGGAAATTCAGGGGTGATTCAGGTACACTGCCGCTAATTTTCGGTTTGTGAGACACCACTATGTTACAAAACCCTATTCACCTGCGGCTGGAAAAGCTCGAAGCCTGGCAGCATGTGACGTTCATGGCCTCGCTCTGCGAGCGGATGTACCCGAACTACGCCATGTTCTGCCAGCAGACCGGTTTCGGCGATGCGCAGCTCTATCGCCGTATTCTCGATCTTATCTGGGAGACGCTGACGGTCAAAGACGCCAAAGTGAATTTCGACAGCCAGCTCGAAAAGCTCGAAGAAGCGATTCCGGCGGCGGAAGATTATGACCTCTACGGCGTCTACCCGGCTATCGACGCTTGTGTCGCGCTGAGCGAGCTGGTGCATTCGCGCCTGAGCGGCGAGACGCTGGAGCACGCGATTGAAGTCAGCGAGACATCCATCACCACCGTGGCGATGCTGGAGATGACTCAGGCGGGCCGTGAAATGACCGACGATGAGCTGAAAGCAAACCCGGCTGTGGAGCAGGAATGGGATATTCAGTGGGAAATTTTCCGATTGCTTGCTGCCTGCGAAGAACGCGATATTGAGCTGATAAAAGGTCTGCGCGCAGACCTGCGTGAGGATGGAACCAGTAATATCGGTATAAATTTGCAGCAATGAGACAACAAAACGTGATTTACAGCCTGTTTTGTCTCACCTGAAGGCTTCCAATTAGCCCCCCGTCTGGTCTACATTTGGGAGGCGAAAAAAAGTGGCTATCGGTGCGTGTATGCAGGAGAGTGCTTTCAAGGCATTTCCGTCGCACTCGATGCTTAGCAAGCGATAAACACATTGTAAGGATAACTTATGAACAAGACTCAACTGATTGATGTAATTGCAGAGAAAGCAGAACTGTCCAAAACCCAGGCTAAAGCTGCTCTGGAGTCCACTCTGGCTGCAATTACTGAGTCTCTGAAAGAAGGCGATGCTGTACAACTGGTTGGTTTCGGTACCTTCAAAGTGAACCACCGCGCTGAGCGTACTGGCCGCAACCCGCAGACCGGTAAAGAAATCAAAATCGCTGCAGCTAACGTGCCGGCATTCGTTTCTGGCAAAGCACTGAAAGACGCTGTTAAGTAAACCGCGTGGCAGTGAAAGGTTTTAACGAAGGGGCGAGATCGCCCCTTTTGTTTGGCTGGCGTATGCTGGCGCTGGCGGGCGTGCTGTTCCTCTCCGCCTGTCGTTCCACCCCGGAAATTCCCCCTTTTACCGCCAGCGGCTATCTGGCCGATGACGGTGTCGTGCGCCTGTGGCGTAAAGACAATAACGATGGCTCTGTTCACCTGCTGGCGGCGTTCAGCCCCTGGTCTGGCGATAAGACATCAACGAGCGATTATCGTTGGCAGAACGATGCGCTGACCTCCGTGGACTACCAGCTTCAGGGTAAACAGCCTGAACAGGTCAAAGTGCGTTTTGACGATCGCGGCGGGCTGAGCTTCATGCAGCGTGAAGTCAACGGGCAGAAACAGCAGCTTTCCAGCGATCAGGTCGCGCTGTGGCAATATCGCGCCACGCAGATGCGTAATACCAGCGATGCGCTGCGCGCAGGGCGCGTGGTGTTGCGCCAGGGGCGCTGGAACCTTGATGGCACGATAACGACCTGTGAAGGGCAGATTGTGCAGCCTGAGTTCGACAGAAGGGCGCAGGAGCGTCTCTCAGAACGTCAGCGTCATGCGAAAGCGCGCGTTAGCGCCGCCTGGCTGGAGGCGCCGGAAGGCACGCAACTGTTACTGGTGGCAAATGAAGATTTTTGCGCCTGGCAGCCGAAGCCTGACAGCTTCTGAGCCCATAAAAAAAGCGACGGATTTACCGTCGCTTTTGCGTTTACGCCTTTGTAGCGTGCAGGCGTTTATTTCTCCTGCTCGCGTGCAATAGCGCGATAGCCGATATCCTTACGGCAGAAGCAGTCATCCCAGTGGATATCTTCCGCTAAGCGGTAAGCGCGCGCCTGCGCCTGTGCAACGCTGTCGCCCAGCGCGGTCACGCACAGCACGCGCCCGCCGCTGGTTACGACGCGGTCGTCGTCGCGCAGCGTCGTGCCGGCATGAAAGACTTTGCCGTCACCGTTCGCGATCTCTTCAATCGGCAGGCCGTGGATCACATCGCCGGTGCGGTAATCGCCCGGATAGCCGCCTGCGGCCATGACGACGCCCAGTGCCGGGCGCGCATCCCACTGCGATTTCACCGTATCGAGTTTGCCCTCGCAGGCCGCCAGGCAAAGCTCGACCAGATCGGACTGCAAACGCATCATGATCGGCTGCGTTTCCGGGTCGCCAAAGCGGCAGTTGAACTCGATAACTTTCGGGTTGCCCTGCTTGTCGATCATCAGACCCGCATACAGAAAGCCGGTGTAGGTGTTGCCTTCCGCCGCCATGCCACGCACGGTCGGCCATATGATGCGTTCCATCGTGCGCTGGAAAACGTCATCCGTCACGACCGGAGCAGGTGAGTAAGCGCCCATGCCGCCGGTATTGAGGCCGGTGTCGCCGTCGCCCACGCGTTTATGATCCTGGCTGGTGGCCATCGGCTCGACATGCTCGCCATCCACCATGACGATGAAGCTTGCTTCTTCGCCATCCAGAAACTCTTCAACAACAATGCGGTGGCCCGCGTCGCCAAACGCATTGCCCGCCAGCATATGCAGCACCGCCGCTTCGGCTTCGGCAAGCGTCATCGCCACGATAACGCCTTTACCGGCCGCGAGGCCGTCGGCCTTGATAACAATCGGCGCGCCTTTTTCACGAATATAGGCAAGCGCCGGTTCGGTCTCGGTAAAGTTCTGGTATTCCGCCGTCGGGATGCGATGACGCGCCAGGAAATCTTTCGTGAAGGCTTTCGATCCTTCAAGCTGCGCCGCGCCTTTGGTCGGCCCGAAAATTTTCAGGCCCGCGGCGCGAAACGCGTCCACCACGCCGATAACCAGCGGCGCTTCCGGCCCGACAATTGTCAGATCGATATTTTCCGCCTGCGCAAAGCTCAGCAGCGCCGGGATATCCGTCGGGCTGATAGCGACGTTTTGCAGCGCAGGCTCGAGCGCCGTACCGGCGTTGCCTGGCGCCACAAAAACGGTTTCAACGAGTGGCGACTGGACGGCTTTCCAGGCCAGCGCATGCTCGCGCCCGCCGTTGCCAATAACTAATACTTTCATCGTAGCTCCGTGATTAATGGCGGAAATGGCGCATGTCGGTGAAGATCATGGCGATGCCGTGTTCGTCGGCGGCGGCAATGACTTCATCATCGCGAATCGAGCCGCCCGGCTGGATAACACAGGTAATGCCCACAGCCGCTGCGGCGTCGATGCCGTCGCGGAACGGGAAGAACGCGTCGGAGGCCATCGCCGAGCCTTTGACTTCAAGGCCTTCATCGCCTGCTTTGATACCGGCGATTTTAGCGGAATAGACGCGGCTCATCTGGCCGGCGCCAATACCGATGGTCATGTTGTCGCGCGCGTAAACAATCGCGTTGGATTTAACGAACTTCGCCACTTTCCAGCAAAAGAGCGCGTCGCGCAGCTCCTGTTCGGTCGGCTGGCGTTTTGTGACCACACGCAGATCGGCTTCGGTCACCATGCCCAGATCGCGGTCCTGAACCAGCAGGCCGCCGTTAACGCGTTTGAAATCGAGGCCCGGTACGCGAGACTGCCATTCGCCGCACACCAGTACGCGCACGTTATGCTTCGCGGCGGTGATTTTCAGGGCGTCGTCACTGGCGGACGGCGCAATGATGACTTCAACGAACTGGCGAGAGACGATCGCCTGCGCGGTTTCGACATCCAGCTCGCGGTTAAAGGCGATAATGCCACCAAAGGCGGACGTCGGGTCGGTTTTGTACGCGCGGTCATAGGCGTCGAGAATTGAGCTGCTGACAGCAACGCCGCACGGGTTGGCATGCTTCACAATCACGCAGGCCGGTTCGCTGAATTCCTTCACGCACTCCAGCGCGGCGTCGGTATCGGCGATGTTGTTATAAGAGAGCGCTTTACCCTGAACCTGGCGGGCGGTCGCGACAGACGCTTCTTTTATTTCTTCTTCTATATAGAAAGCAGCCTGCTGATGGCTGTTCTCGCCGTAACGCATATCCTGCTTCTTGATAAAGTTCAGGTTGAGTGTGCGCGGGAAGCGGCCAGCAGGCGCAGTGGTTTCGCCATGATAGGCAGGCACCAGGCTGCCGAAGTAGTTGGCGATCATGCTGTCATATGCGGCCGTATGTTCGAAAGCTTTGATCGCCAGATCGAAACGCGTATCAAACGTCAGCGAGCCGTTATTCGCATCCAGCTCATCAATAATGGCGGTGTAGTCACTGCTCTTCACCACAATGGCGACATCTTTATGGTTCTTGGCGGCGGAGCGGACCATCGTCGGGCCGCCGATATCGATATTCTCAACCGCGTCTTCCAGCGTGCAGCCTTCACGTGCGACCGTCTGTGCGAACGGGTAAAGGTTCACCACGACCATATCAATGGGGGAAATAGCATGCTGCGCCATGATGTCGTCGTCCTGACCGCGGCGTCCCAGAATGCCGCCATGGACTTTCGGGTGCAGGGTTTTAACGCGGCCGTCCATCATTTCCGGAAAGCCCGTGTAATCGGAGACTTCCGTTACCGGCAGGCCAGCTTCCGCCAGCAGACGAGCCGTGCCGCCCGTGGAGAGGAGCTCAACCCCACGCGTTGAGAGGGCGCGGGCGAAGTCGACGATACCGGCTTTGTCAGAAACGCTGAGCAGAGCGCGGCGTACAGGACGAGGTTGTTGCATGTATAAATCCCCTGGATTTGATCATTACAGAAGAGCGTTAGCTAAATTCCAGCCATTTTTTACTGAAATGTAGCTCACGCTCCTGAAAAAGCGTGTGGCGCTAACAGGGCCGCATTGTAGCGAAAACGTTTGCGTGGCGCTCGCAAATTTTCGGCGTGCGGGCTGTCTGTGGATAACTCTGTGTGCAAATGCGTATAAGCCGGGGTTTTGCTGGGGAATGCAGCAGTCAGTCATTTTTCTGCGATTTAGGTATTGCGGCGCCAAGAGAACTCCCTATAATGCGCCTCCATCGACACGGCGCTGATGAGAAACATCCCACAGCGACGGTGAGTCGGGAAGAGAAAAATCCTGAAATTAAGGGTTGACTCTGAAAGAGGAAAGCGTAATATACGCCACCTCGCGACAGCAGGCTGAAT
>ERZ1108166.574-NODE-574-length-25820-cov-35.742325_pt1 | contig 25820 bp, 24 predicted proteins | sample MGYA00403702_ERZ1108166 | MGnify/ENA primary metagenome ERZ1108166 (study PRJEB35170, sample SAMEA104062401) | human gut metagenome | biome: human gut; feature: human-associated habitat; material: faeces | place: Denmark | collected 2012-05-01 ...
TAAAGATCTGTCCTCCCCCTGCATAGCAGGGGGTTTATTTTTACTGTGACACAAACAAAATACGACAGAAGAGCTTCTTTTTTCGCTCTCCTGTCGTATTTTATCTCTTTGTGCTCAACGCTATTTTCAAAACTCAAACACTGCCACTCCATATGGCTGCAGCGGATATGCGATCGAATACTTCTGACCATCGCATTCCTGCTTCACCGGCTTATATACCTTCGGACGCTCCACACCGTTTCCACCGTATTTTGGATCGTCACTGTCCAGCACTAACTTCAGCTGCTTTCTGCGCGGCACACCCACCCGGTAATCCGGACGTTCCATCGGCGTAAAGTTGCAGACAAACAACAGATTCTTCTTATTATCTCTGGAGTGTCTCACAAAACTGAAAATACTGCGGAAAGTATCGTCCTTGTTGATCCATTCAAACCCTGCCGGATCCGTATCCAGTTCATACAGCGCCTTGTTATGTCTGTACAGATGAAGCAGATCACGGTACCAGTTCTGGATCTGTTGATGCGGCTCCTCTGCAAGCAGATACCAGTCAAGCTCCCGCTCTTCGCTCCACTCCCGAAGCTGCGCAAACTCCTGTCCCATAAACAGCAGCTTTTTGCCCGGATGTCCCGTCATAAATGCATAAGCAACTTTCAGATTGGCAAATTTATCAAATCCAAGCCCCGGCATCTTATTGAGCATCGAGCACTTCAGATGCACCACCTCATCGTGGGACAGCACCAGAATATAATTCTCACTGTACGCATACTCCATGGAAAAGGTCATCTGATAATGCGCCCCTTTCCGGAACAGCGGATCTAATTTCATATATTCGGTAAAATCATGCATCCAGCCCATATTCCACTTCAGACTGAATCCAAGACCGTCATCCTCCGGCGCGCCTGTCACCTTCGGCCATGCAGTAGATTCCTCTGCGATCATCATAGCACCTTGATTTCTTCCCAGAACCACACTGTTCAAATGCTTAAAGAATGCGATCGCCTCCAGATTCTGATTGCCTCCATACTGGTTCGGGATCCACTGTCCATCCTGCTTGCCGTAATCCAGATACAACATCGATGCAACCGCATCCACACGAAGCCCGTCCACATGATAGTGCTCGATCCAAAACAGCGCATTGGCAATCAGGAAATTCTGCACCTCCGGCTTGCTGTAGTCGAAAATCTTCGTCCCCCAATCCGGATGCTCGCCCTTTCTCGGATCTGCATATTCAAATGTCGGCGTTCCGTCAAAGTCCGCCAGCCCATGCGCATCCTTTGGAAAATGCGCAGGTACCCAGTCCAGGATCACACCGATGCCATTCCTGTGCAGATAATTGATCATATAGGCAAAATCCTGCGGTGTCCCGTAACGGGAAGTCGGCGCATAATATCCGGTTACCTGATACCCCCAGGATCCGTCAAACGGGTGCTCCGCAATCCCCATCAGCTCCACATGGGTATACCCCATCTTCTTCACATAATCCGTAATCGAATGAGCAAATTCACGATAGGTATAAAATCCCTCATCCTCTGTGCCCGGATGACGCATCCAGGAGCCCATATGTACCTCATAGATCACCAGCGGATTCTCCTTTTGATCCCACTTTTTCCGCTTCTGCAGCCACTGCTCGTCCGACCACTTCAGATTCGAAATATCGGTCACTCGGGAAGCCGTACCCGGACGCCGCTCCGCATAATTTGCAAACGGATCCGCCTTAAAAATCCGTTCTCCTGTCTGTGTCTCGATACAGAATTTATACAGATCCCCTTCCTGCGCTCCCGGCACAAAACAAGTGTAGATCCCAAGCGGCTCCTGACGATGCATCTCATTCGCCCCAAAATCCCATGCGTTAAATTCACCTACAACGGACACTCTCGCTGCATGCGGCGCCCATACTGCAAAATAGACACCTTCCTGCTTCTTCTGCACGGCCTTGTGCGCTCCCATCTTGCGGAAGATCTCATAGTGCGTGCCCTGTCCGAAAAGATACTGATCTAATTCTCCGATTTCATATGGCTGTAATTTCTTTTGTACGGTTTTCTGTCTTCCCATAATCCCACCTCACAGCTGCTGTTTTTTCGTATAGCTTCATTATACTTTATCTACTTTTAAAAAGAAAGTGAAAAACGACAGAATGCCGAAGAAATTCGTCTAACACGAAATTTCTTCGGCATATTGTACGAAAGATGTCGGATATTGTCTATCTTATCTCCTGATCTCTTTCACCATATATGATGTGAATACTTAACCTTTTATCCACGTAAAATCAACATACCACCTCTTCCTGTGAAAAAATTCTCCATCATATTTTCTAAATCCCATACTAAACTGAACTTCTTCTGTACGCTTTAACAATTTTATTACAATTTCATTTTTCCCTTTTCTTAAATTCACAATATCATAATTATTATATGGAGTCCACAATCTTATTTCATCTTTTTCCATACAACATTCCCCATTAATCCAGATTTTAAATCCATCATTATTTCCAACAACTAGCCACAATTGTTGGTCAAAAGGTGAAATAAATTCCTGCCTTAGATAAATACATCCCTGCCCTTTAAATGTAAACACTTGATTTAACGGCAACAGATCTTCATATCCAACTACTCTGCATAATTCATGTTCTCTAAAAGCCGACTCAAAACACTTCTCATCTATATATTCTTTCTCGATATAGACTTCATTATTTACCATACACTCCAACGTGGGAAGATTACATCCTTCTCCATGCGCCTTCGGGAATTCAGGTGGATCTTCTTTTTTCAATGCCTCAAAAAATGGCCCTATTGCAGACCATACAGGTGCACCGGCAATCCCAAACTTTTTAGAAATTCCACCAAACTCTGCATACATAATATTTTTTTCTCGTAAATCATTCTGCTCTTCTAACAATTCAAACTCAATTGTACATGTATATTGTTGTTTTGGTTCAATATGTAACCTCTGCTTTCTGGCATTACAAATCCACCCTTTTGGTATCTCTCTAATCACCAGACAATCTTCAATTTCTGCTCTTGTTTTATTTTCAATTTCAATCTCTATTTTACATTTTTCATAAAAATTGATGGAAGGTAAACTTTGATATTTAATGTTTAAAGAAAGTTCTCCATGCTCACTCTCCTTTTTCTCCTCTAATTGTTGTCTTAACTTATCTTGTAGACAGCATGTCTCTTCCGCTAAAAATCTAATGGAATTATTTTCTCTTTGAACATCAATTCCCACTACAAGATTTTCTCCTACTAATTCTTTCAATTCTTCCGGTATTTTAGATACACCTTTTACAATCCCCCAAATTGCTGCAGCCGTAGCACACGTACAATCAGTGTCATAACCACTTCTGAATGCGATATGAATCACATTCTCCAGATTATCACCTCCCAATAATAAGGCATAGACAACAATTCCTAGATTTGTAACTGCATTTGTAAAATCAAAATGACCATATTTTTGCATTAATTTTTCTCTAACACATCTCCATGCTTCTTTTTTAATCTGATTTATTTCACACCATCTCATCACATCCTGTACGCACATTCTTGCTCTCGAGCGATCAGGTAAATAAATGATTGCTTTTTTTAATAATTCTTCAATATTATCACATTCAAACGCTATTGACTCAACAGCCGAATAATACTGTTCAATCCAAACCGCTTCTTTTTCATGATCTAAACTTCCGTCCATTCCTGCAAAATATACTGCTGCCTTCGGGTTTCCGGGAAAGAGCATTCCCCATATTTCAGAACGAATCGGACAACCTTCACCTTCTGAAAACACTGGATTATTGAAGCTTCCACTATATGGTGGCATGATCCCTCTCTCATAGTTTTTCAAAAACACACCATATTCATTGAACGGATACCAGCATTTTTCATTCCACGCATCCGCAAGATCTTGAGCTGAGACAGAAATTCCCTTCCTTTGCAGTACTTCTAACCAAAGTAATTGTATATCCAAATCATCATTTGGCAAATCAGGACGCATCATAGTTTTAAAATCTTCACATTCAATAATGTCTTTTATCCCTTCCACTGCTGCTCCTGCTGCTCCCCCAATACATTTCCCTAGCCAACCACCATAAATTTTATCAAAACTATTATATTTTTTCTCTGACATCTTTTTTCTCCCTTATCATAAGGATTGCTATTTTAAAATTGCCCCTGCCGAAAAAGTTTTTTCTACTTGGTTACTAAAAAATACAAACAACAAAACGGGTAATACACTTGTAATCACCATCGCTGCATACATTCCGCCATAATCTGTTCCATATTTTCCAGATGAATAATTCATCAATGCAATTGGCAGAGTTCTATACGTCTCTCCATTGATCAATACTAACGAATAAATAAATTCATTCCAACTGTTAATAAATGTATTGATACTCATCGTTGCAATTGCCGGCTTTATAATTGGCACAATAACTTTAAATAGAATAGAAAAAATTCCTGCACCATCCATTACAGCAGCCTCTTCCATTTCATATGGAATTCCTGACAGAAAACTGCTGCACATCAATGTTGACATTGCAATATTAAAAGCTGTAATCGTTAAAATTAACGATAATGGATTATTAATCAGATGCATACTTCGTAACATCATAAAAATAGGAACAATCACGATTTGTGATGGAAGAAGTATCCCAAGTGTTACTACTTTGCTTACCTTTGTAGAAAGTTTCCATCTCATTCTTGTTAATGCATATGCCAACATTACAGAAACAACAATTGTTAACAGCAATGTTGCTCCCGTCACAACAACACTATTAATAAAAAATTTTAAAATATGTCGGTTAAAAAGAGCATCTGTATAATTGGAAAATTTCCAGATATGGGGCAATCCAAATGACTCTCCTGTCATGATTTCTGTTGTTTCTTTAAACGAGTTGATAAACATCCATATCAATGGATATACCGATGTTACCGCACAAATTCCAAACACGACTGTCAACAATCCCCGTACCCATCTCTGTTTAATTTTCATACTTTCACCGCCTATTCCTGATATTTTCCTTTTTTAAACATCCAGCTAATGCCTCCAAGAATTACACATGTTTCCAAAATTACAATAATCCCAACTGCAGAAGCCATTCCATAACGCTGATTAGAAAATGCCTGTTTATACATATACATCATGACTGTTTGTGTTAAGTCTCCAGGACCTCCTCCTGTCATAATATAAACCTGTGGAAACGTAAACAGACCACCAATGGCAGATATTGTAACGCACGTTTTTGCTACATCCCTTAATAAAGGTAATGTAATATACCTCACAGTATTGAAAAAACCTGCTCCATCTAACTGCGCTGCTTCAAAATAACTTTCTGGAATCGCTTTAATACCTGAATATGCCATCAATAAATCCATTCCAAACATCCACCACATTCCTACTACCGCGATACAGATCATTGCCGTTTTTGGATTAATCAACCATTCATTTTGGAAAAATCCTAATCCTATAAAATCTAAAAAATGGTTTAATAATCCCCAATCTGCATGATATATTGTAAGCCACAATTGTGAAATAACAGAAATCGATAAAACAAGAGGAATAACAAATGCTGTGCGAAGTATTTTCTGTGTTCTTTTTCCAAGAGTACATAATAAAATCGAAACCACTATTGCAAGTATTGCATTAAAAATCACTGCTAAAATACATAAGCCTAAAGATGCCACATTTGCTTTCAAAAAGGCCTCATCTTGAAAAATCTGTATAAAATTCTCTATTCCTATAAATTTTGCTGGTGTTAATCCATTTGTCTTCTGAAATGACATAATCACAATATTGATAATAGGATAAATCACAAATGCTGCTAACAGAAACAATGCTGGAGCACACATCAGAAAAATATATTTTTTATTTCCCAGTACTTTTTTCATAGTTTATCGCCTCCCTCACGGAAAGAAATAGCCGGCAGTTTTCAACTCACCTTTCCTGCCAGCTATTTATATTCCCTTTACTCTTCCTGTGCAGCTTTATCCATATCCGCCAGGTAGTTATCTGCAGTATAATCTTCCGTATTTGTCATAAACTTACTTGTTGCCTGCATAATTCCGGAAGAAGCTGCCGCTGTTGGCATTACATCCTGCACCAATCCGTATACAAATCCGAAGTTCTGCATATCCGATGCCAGTTGAGCAACCGGCTCTGCAAACTCTTTATCATATTTCCATCCCATTTCTTCTGCTTTATATACAGTAAATGGATTTCCGTTCGTTTCGTAAACATACTGACATCTTAATTCTGCAATTGCTTCGCACAACGCTACCGCTTCTTCCGGATGCTCTGTTCCTGCATACACCATCATTCCTGAATTCTGTTTCACCCCACCTGCAACATTTTTTCCATAATTGCCTACATCCTCTTTGTTTATTACCGGATAATAAAAATATCCGAAATCATCACCCATTTTTTCCGCACCTGATGCTACTGCCCATGACCCATTTGCCATCATTGCGGCTTTCCCTGATTCAAATAGCGGAAGTGCCTCATCAATTCCTGTTAATGCAACATTTTTTGAAAACGCTCCCATATCCATTAGCTCTTTCATAATTTGAGCTGCTTCTTCATACGGTGCATCTGAAAATTTTGCATCACCCTCTACAATCTTTTTCGTAATTTCAGGATCTATAGAATAGGCAAACCCTTCCAGCATCATTGCTGCGCACCAGCCATCTTTTGCTCCCACTGAAATTGGAATAATATCTGTTTTTGCCAGTGTTTCAATGACAGATTTTAATTCCTCAACCGTCTTAGGAACTTCCAAATTATTTTCTTTAAAAATCTTTTTATTATAAAGAATGATTTCATAAGAAATATCTTCAAATGGAATTGCATACGTATGTCCATCTTCTGCAGGCACATTAGCCGATGGAATTACTTTATCCCAATATCCACTTTTTTCAAGATAATCATCGAGTGGTAAAGCACTTTCAGATTCTAAAATCGGAGTTGCCCAGCTTCCTCCTCGTTCCCACCATACATCCAATCCTTCCCCACCGGCTGAAATCATAGTTCTTACTTTTGTTTCATAAGTCTGCGCATCTCCTGGACTCATTTCAAATTCAACTTCTACATTTGGAAGTTTTTCAGGTAAATGCTCTTGTACATATGCCATTTCTTTTTCAACATTCTCATCTGTATTGTTAAACAGAACATTTAGCTTTACTTTCTCATCCTTTCCTCCACCTTCATCTTTTGAGCCGGAAGAACTGCTTCCACATGCTGCCAGTGTAACTGTCATCGTTCCAACTAACAATATTGATGCCAACCTTTTCCAATTTCCCATCTTTTTTCCTCCTTTATCCGTTCCTTTTGTTAAAAATATCATAAAAGATTTACACTTACTTTCAAATGGAATTTTTTGATTATGTATGGAAAAAACAGTCATTTAAAAGATAATATGACAATTTTACCTTTATTTATTATATAATATTTGCATCGAATATAGTCAGGAGGTTTCCTATTATGAAGATAAAAAGCTTTTGGAATCACTTAAGTTTAAAACGGAAAGTTCTCACTACTTTTCTGCCACTTACTATGATCCCGTTATTGATAATTTTAATTATATCTATAACTCTAATCACTCAAAACGGTAAAAAAGATGCTATTAAAAATGCTAAAAATAAGCTTTCCTTAGTTGCCACTCAATCTGAGCAATTAATTGAAAACATAACATATAATATCAAGGCTTTTTCCACAAGTACTTCTTTGCAAACTGCGGCTTCCACCAATTATCCGGATAATGCATACGGAAACTATATGTTTACCACCTCCATGCATTCTGCCATTTATAACATTATGGATATTCAAAATCTTATCTCTAATGGATATGTACAAACAAATTTCGGCAAAACATTTGATATAAAACTTGATGCCATGCAGTTTCCAAACACCGAAATGAAACAACATTACACTTCTGTTTTAGCTGCAAAAGGAAAAATTTTATTCCAATCACCCTCTGATAAATCTGGGGAGAGTATTTTTAATGTTTCAAAAGCTTTAATCAACATAGATACTGGAGAAAATATAGGAATTCTGTCTTTCGATATTCGAGAATCTATTTTTTTTGATTCCTATTGCAAGACAATTAGAAACGGAACTGAATCTCTTTATCTGATAGATAAAGGTGGAACCATTATTTCTTCCAATGAAAGGGACCGACTTCAAACTCCATTAGATGCTAAATTATGGTCACGTATTTCCTCTTTACCAACAAATGATACAATCTTTGAACTCAATAATAGTAATTCATTTTCTATTTGTACTTCTCTGAAAAATGGCAGTTATTATCTTCTTTACACTATGAATTACTATGAGATTTATCAAGAAGCTTTTCATATGGCAATGCTGCTTTTTATAATTGGTATTCTTGTTTTACTTATTACTATTATTTTGTCTCGGTTTCTTGCACAAAGTTTTGTTCGTCCTATTACAAAACTAGCCGCTTACGCTGATGAAGCCGGAAAAGGAAATTTCCTAGCTCCTTTAGAAATAAACTCTAAAGATGAAATTCGATTTCTTGCAGATCGTCTTCAAAATATGAATCATAATATTAAACAACTCACAACCTGCATCTATAATGAACAAGTTGAAAAAAGAGAATACGAATTAAAAATGCTGCAAGCTCAAATTAACCCGCACTTTCTTTACAATTGTTTGGATAACATCAGCAGTTTAATCACCGATGACAGAATCAAAACAGCTGATTCCATGATTTATCACCTTGGTCGTTACTATAGAACTATTTTAAGTAAAGGACGAAATATCATTACTATCAAAGAAGAATGCCAACTTATTTCAGATTATCTGGAAATTCAATTAATAAAATCACCAGAATTATTTACCTATACTATAAATATTCCTTCTGAATTGAATGACTTAAAAATATTAAAAATGATACTTCAGCCAATTGTCGAAAACTCTGTTATTCATGGTTTTACCGGATATAAATCGAACCTACATCTTTCCGTTTCTGCTCATATCCAAAACCAAACTGTTTACATTCAAATAGCAGACAATGGACGCGGAATTCCGTCTGAAACCCTGACTTCCATATTTCATCAACCCCAACCATCTATGCCAAAACATTTTGGGCTGTATAATATTCAGGAACGGATTCAACTAAAATATGGAAAAATCTATGGCATTCAAATAGATTCAAAAGAGAATCAGGGAACACGCATTACTGTTTCATTTCCTAAAGTACTATAATATTCGAAAAAGTGAGGATTTTTTATGTATAAAATAATGTTTATAGATGATGATACCTTAATATTAAGACGGTTGCATCAAATATTGAATTGGAATCAAAAAGGGTTTTGTATTCTTCCTGATGCAGCTGATGGCATTACTGCCCTGACTAATATCTCTCAAACAGAACCTGATATTATTATCTGTGATATCAATATGCCAAATATGGATGGATTAACCTTAGCTGAAAAAATTAAAAAACATTTTCCTCATATCCAGATTATCATTTTAACAGTTAATGATAGTTTTGGATGTGCACAACAAGCCATTAATATTGGTGTTGATTATTATCTTTTAAAGCCCATAGATCCTGCAAAGCTTGAAACATTGTTAAACAAAATTTGCATAAAACTGGATACTACCGAAAAACAGAGCCTTTACATAAATGAATTACACAATAAAGCGATATTAAACGAAAAGATGATTCGAGAAAAATTTCTGAACTGGCTTGTTTCCGGAAGACAAACATTGACAGAAGAACAGCTAAAAGAACGTTTTCACTTTTATCAAATTCCTGTTGATGCTTCGGAATTCCAAATAATATCGATTCATATCAACTCTTTTGAATCACACATGGTAGCCGAGCAAAACATAGACTCTTTAATACAAACAGCTGTAAAAACCATTGAAGATACTCTGAGTGAATATTCCAACTGGGTAACATTTTCTGATAGCTTTTACAATCTAAATATTTTAATTGGATTTCCCTATGCATCTACTTTGTTTAATCCCAGTACAGCACAACTGGGAAAAATCATAAGAGAAAATTTACTTTTTCAGATTAATTTACCTGTAACAGTATTTTACAGCAATCGCTATCACGGCCGTACCAGTATCTATCGCTGCTATTATGAAACAAAATTTTTTACTCATTCTTCCGAAAATAGAATCGAAAAAGGAGTAATTTCCGTCAGGGAATACTTAGAACATTCTGATATGTCTTTAAATTTTGATGAAATCAGGACAACAACTTTAAAATATTTAAGAGGTAATAATATGGAGCAATTAAGTCAACATATCCAGACTTATCTGTCACCTGCCACTTCCTCCATTTCTTCTGAGATTTTTAACATGCTATGTATTGATTTTGTTATGACCGGAGTTATGTTCCTACAGGAAAACCGAATCTCTCTGCAGGAAATTTTTGCAAAACATTACTCTCCATTAGCAGAAATTCTAGAACAAAACACATGTGAAAACTGTATTTTATTTTTGCAGCAGTTCTTTCAGAAAATCTTAACATATAGCAGTGAACAAAATATAACCTCTGGTCACCAGATTGTAACTCGATGTGAAGAATTGATCAAACAGAATATTGGATCGCCAGAACTATCTGTCAAATGGATCAGCAAACAATTATATATTAGCGACAGCCATTTAAGTCGAATATTCAAGCAACAAATGAATCTTCCTCTTGTCAAATACATTACTATCAAACGTATGGAACTTGCGAAGCATTACCTGGATAATGGCGGACACAACCTGCAGCAAATTGCCCTTGCAGTTGGTTTTACAGACCCTTTATACTTTAGCAAATGTTTTAAAAAACAATATGGGATCGCTCCTTCAAAATACAGGTTTGATAATTAATGTAAATATGACATATAACAACAAAATGCCGAAGAAATTCTGTGATCACAAAATTTCTTCGGCATATTGTCTATCCTTATACTTTCGCAACTTCCTCATACTTCTTATAGTATTTTCTATAGTATCCCCCGCTCTTACGCTCCACTTTATTCAGAACAACTCCCAGGATCGGGCATCCTGCTGTTTCCAGCTTTTCTTTTGCCTCAAGAGCCAGCTTTCTCTTTACCGCTCCAGATTCAATCATCATAATTGCAGCATCCGAGCATTTTGCCACAATTGCAGCATCTATAACCATTCCAACGGGAGCGCAGTCAATAAAAATATAATCATAAATGTCACGAAAAGAGTTCAATGTATCTTTAAACAGTTCTCCGGACAACAATTCTGTCGGATTTGGCGGAACCGGACCTGCAAATAAAATATGAAGTCTGGAACTCTCTGTCGCATACACTGCTTCTGACAGACTGCACTGTCCTGACAGATAATGAGACAGCCCTTTGTCTACAGAACCGCTTTCCAACATATTGACCATCACTGATTTTCTCATATCCGCATCAATTAAAAGAACGCGTTTCCCAAGTTCCGCAAGAGATTTTGCCAGCTGATAAGTAATCGTAGACTTTCCTTCTCCGGAGAAACTGCTTGTCATCACTATCACTTTTTTATCTACCCCGGAAAATTGAATATTGGTACGAAGTGTATTCAATTCTTCTGTCATTGCATACGACATTTCTCTTTTCTTTAAAGTTACTCGCTTCATTGATTTCTCCTTTTATCTTGCATTTTTTTACTCTTTTTAATAATCTTGGCTGGGTTTTTAATAAATATCTGTTCTGCCATCTGCTGTCCGTACTTCTTACTCACATACTCTGCACATGGGAGAAGATCCGGCTTCCGGTGCACCTGATCATGAGCATCGGAAGCAATGTAATGTACTTGTTTTTTTTGTATCATCTTGTGGCAAAATTGCTTCTGCCACCATCCGCTTTTTCCCAAAACATTCGCTGACGTAAGCTGTATCTGTGCCCCCATATGCACTAGTTCCTGCACAAGTGCCGGCGTCTTTGTCAGACATGGATATCGCTCCGCATGGGCTATGATCGGTCTGTATCCGGCAGCAAGAAGAGCGTAAACCTGATTCCGAATAATCTGATAATTATGACGTCCGGAAAATTCCACCAAAACATACTCTGTTCCAGCCATTGTGGGACGTAGTCCCTTCTTCAGATCCTCCACCATATGAGCATTCGTATGGTATTCACACCCCAGATATACTCGCATCCCGGAGCGTGATCTTCTGGTCATCTCATCAATTCTTTGAAACTGCCGCTCAACCTCTTTTTGCGGCGTCTCAAACATCCCCGCCCTGTAATGCGGTGTAACGATCACTGACTGTACCTGATTTCTATATTCTAACTGTAATATCTTCGCTGCATCATACAAATCCCGGGCTCCATCATCAACTCCCGGGACGATATGACAATGCATATCAATCAATCCCTGCATCGCTGACTGCCTTTCTTTTGAATGCCAATATTTTCCATAATAAAAAAGAAATCCTCTTCTGACCTGTTATGCAGAAGAGGATTAAACTTCTATGTGTGACTACGCTCTTTTCTTTCTGGATAATCCAACTGCGCCACAAGCTGCTACTACTGCAACTGCTCCAAACAATACAACCATAGAATGTTCTCCTGTCTGAGGAGATGTTGTAGAAGCGGATGTACTCTTATCCACAACAAACGCAACCGGTGATAAAGAATTAAATGTTGCTGTAATAGTTCCCTGTCCTGCTTTGGAATCTACAACTTCCCATGCTTTTTTCTCTGTATCATAGTGAAGTACAGCAACTTTTGTACTCGTTGTCACTCCTGGTACGTTAAATCTGATCGTCACCGGAAATACTGTTCCGTCCGCAACTGTAACATCTTTTACATCTACAACAGACATTGTATCTGTATATGCACTTCCCAAAAGTGCTTTCAGTGTCTCCGGTTTTCTGACATCTGCTACTGCACTCTGATACTCTGCCGGAACTTCTGCCAGGCTTGCTGTAATCGTATTTCCATTTCCATCCACACCATTATCTTTTGTATCAACTGTAACAACTCCTGATATATTTGTCGATGGTGCTGCAAATGCTGTTAAACTTAATGATAACGCCAATACCGCTGCTGCCGCAACGCTAACTAATCTTTTCAATCTCATGATGCTTTCCCCCTTGTCCTGTGGAATCTTTTTATACTTTTTTAGAATATCACTGAAATCTGGATTTGTAAACCCTTTTCCACAATTTCTTTGCAATCTGATATATTCCATATCCTGCCATCATGCCTGACGCATTTGTGATCAGATCATCCAGCTGAAACAGACCTCTGCCGGTCAGCATCTGCAGCGTCTCGATCAGCAGACTCCCTGCGAATCCAAGCAGGAAGCTGCGCTTCCAGTTCCGGATCTGCTTCCACATCCAGGGACATAAAATCCCTGCCGGCAAAAACAATAATACATTTTCGATCAACTGAATCGTATAATCCGAAGATTCCTCCAGAAGACTGAAAAAAGTCAGATCCACCCTGTCTACAATTCCGGATTCCCTCGAAAACAATGTCAGATGTCCGACTACGACCACATAAATGATCATAAGACTGCTTTTTATAATAAAAGAGACTCTGCCATACTTCTTTCTGTTGTACAAGATCATGATAAGCAGAAACACTACTGCAGCTGCCAGCCCATAAGGAATATAAGCAAACGCATCTGCGACATCTCTTTCTACACTCCCTAAAATCGCTTTCATTCATATCCCCTATGATTCTACTTCTTTGTAAAAAATATTGATGATCATCTCCTGCAGACTGGCATCGTCCACATAAAATTCATCGTGTTCTTCTCCTGCCCGAACCTCCCCCGGAACTTTTAAAATCTCAGGATTCATATCATACGACGCTATCTTTTCCAGCATATCCAGACTTAAATCTGTCGTAATATACGGCTGTCCCACCTGCCAGAACTGACGCAGCATGGAGTTGCCGCCATCTTCCGTAGATTTCACTTTCTCCAGAAGCGCCTGTACAAACTGAGTCTGCCGCTCCATACGCTGTTCATTACTTCCAAGAACAGATGTATCACGGCTTCGAATATATTTCTCTGTAAGCTCCCCATTCAGTGTTATCGTACTTCCCTGGACAAATGCCGGATCGATCGCTGTGTAATCTTCCGGAACAGTCATCGTTACTCCGCCGATCTGATCCACGATCGGAACAATTCCTGACATATTCAGCGACAGATAATCATGAATCGGAATATCATAGAGCAGATTGGATACTGCCTCCCTGGTCAGCTGACAGCTTCTTTTTTCTCCATCCCCATACGCATACTGGGTTGCGATCTGAGCCGTCTCGGTCGCCATATAGTCCCCATCAATACCGTAAATCTTCACATCCGCCATAGAATCCCTTGATATCTCCAAAAGCGTAGTTGCCTTTTTGTCTGTATCTAACACCAGCAGGATCAGACAATCAGACTGACCACTCCGCCCGGTGTTCTCCTTAACTGTCACTACTTCATTTTTATCCACTCCCATAAACAGCATGGTGCGCAGATCTGAATTATACTTATACTTTTTCCCGTTGTATGTGATATAAGAAGAACCGTCCATACTTTCAGGTTCTGCTGATACCTCTTCTTTTTCCTTATCCGCCTTTTTATTCTGCATCCCGGCATAAACCGCTCCTGCTGCCGCTATAACAGCGATCACTGCCAGAATGATGATCACAATTTTCGCTTTATCTTTAGTCTTCTTCACTGATCAACACTGCCTCCACTAAAAATCGTTTGTCATCCTGTCCCGTCATACAAGTACTAAGTGTCAGAATTCTGCTGTCTGTATTCACAGAAACATCATCCCGGATGACATTGCCCAGATTTCTGGAATTGTAAATAGAATCCAGAAATGCCTGTCTCTGATCTGCAAACGCATAGTCAAAACTATGAAGAATGTGTCTGTCATCATATACAACTGCCGCAAAAATCTGATATGTCAACTTCTTCTCCGGTGTATAGATCACCACATTCGGATGCTGCTGCATATACGACGCATCCGCATAGTTGTGCAGATTTTGAAACATACTTCCATCTTTCATGTCATGCCCGTAGATCACGGTATTAAAATCCGTAAATTCCTTCGTGTTCCAATTCTCTGTATAAATAGACCCCGGATATCCCTCCTGCCCTTCAATCGTATGGTTCAGATAATACTCATTGTCCGCAGCACTCTGCGCAACAGGATAATTGATATTCGTCCCGTCAATCTGGATCCATGCATAAATATCCGGATTCTGAGCCTGAAGCTGTGCAAAATCAATCGGAATCTCCACATGTGACTCTTCTGTCTGTGGTTCCTCCTCTTTGCTCTCCTGTTTCACAACCTCTTTCTGAAGTTTCTTGTAAACCTTCTCATTTTTATTCTGCGTAACATAATAGTATCCGATATAAAACACACTTCCAATAATCACACAAATTAAAATACCAATCAGAATCTTTCTGGATTTTTTCATAGACTTTGCCCTTTCTTTAATATATGGAAAAAGAAGCAGTGCAAGTATGTTCTCCCCGGAACACCCTCCTGCAATGCCTCTCCTGTTCTATCTCTTATGCCTCTGATGATGCACGTCTTCTCTTCTTTTCCTTTGGAATTGATGCCAGTGTATTCAGCTTCAGATATCTTCTGACGTCCTCTTCCGACTTGATCGTATCATCCAGTAAGAATAATAGTGTAAATACTCCCACTGCAAGAACTGCTCCGATCAGTCCACCCATGATCATATTCTTCTTTACATTCGGACTGACTGGATAATTTGGCTTTTCTGCCTCTTCCACACTGCTTGGCTTATCAATCACCATAACCTCTGAAATACGCTCTGCAACAGCATCTGCCGCCGCATTTGCAATATCTGCCGCAAGCTGTGCATCTGAATTCGTGGCAGTCATCCTCATCAAACTTGTTCCGGACGGATTCTCTACCATGATCATCCCCTGCAGCTGCTCCACAGAGTAGTTCAGATCTTTATACTTATAATCTGCTTTCAGCTTCTCCTCAATCTTGTTCATTACCGGACGGCTCTTCGCCAGTACAGAAAAGTCCGCAGTAAGCTGCTTGCTCAGTGTCAGATCCACACCGGACATACTCACCGAATTACCAAGAACATAAATCGTAGATGTCGCCTGATACTGTGGTGTGACAAACAACTTCGTATACCCTCCGACTGCCACAGCACCAATGACCAGACACAGAAGTATCACCCACGCTTTTTTCAATAATACATGAAATAATTCTATCAGATCGATCTCCATCTCATCATTTCTCATCTGTTCTTCCATTACCTATTCTCCCATAACCACATACTTTGACTTTAATCCGCTTTAGTATAACATATATTTTTTTATTCTGAAACCGTATTATTAAACAAATTCCCAGAAAATTTTTCCATTATCATACATAAAAGCGTACTTTCCGAATATATTATAACCATATCCCAACGCAGAAAGGTCTTATATGGAACGACTTATCACAGGCGGCATTGCCTTACTTCTTATTATCACAATTGAAATTATACTATACTGCAGACTCGTGCGCGCCTCAAAAAAAGAATATCATGACGATTCCCTTTAGCACTCTCTCACAATCCGACACATTTCATCAAACTGATCTTCCATCTCCTGCACCAGTCTGAACTGTGTACGGGCACGGACCAGATTGTGCTCCGGATATGCCGTCTTGAAATACGTATCTCCCTGCAGAAAATCCATCAGGAATCGGATTCCGCATTCGAATGTCATCAGTCTTGCACCCCACGGAAGACTCTCTAACTCCTCCGGTGTCAGAACATCTCTTGCCATCTCCAGATACCCTTTCACATACAGCTCATACAGATTGATATCAAAATGGACCTTGTCCAGATCACGTTCATCTTCTTCCGCCGTAGATGCGCCAAAACGAATCGAATCTCCAAAATCATTGGCTGCCAGTCCCGGCATGATCGTATCCAGATCAATGATACACAATCCTTTTCCGGACTCTGCGTCAAATAAAATATTATTCAGTTTTGTATCATTGTGTGTCACACGCAGCGGAAGAACACCTGCTTCCATCCTGCTCATCAGAGCGCCGCAGTCTTTTTCTCTCGCCAGTGCAAATTCAATCTCCGAACGGCACAGACGGGCGCGGTTCTTCACATCTCGCTCTACAGCCTGTGCAAACGCTTCAAATCGTTTTACCGTGTCGTGGAAATTCGGGATCGTCTCATAAAGACTCTCTGCCGGATACTCACCCAGCTGCTTCAAAAAATGACCAAAGCTTCTGGCTGACTGGTAAAACTGCTCCGGACGCTCCACCATCTGATAGCACACAGAATTGGCGATAAAATTCGCACAGCGCCATGGCTGACCTTCATCATCCTCAAAATATGTCTCCCCGCTCTTCGTCTTGATGTAGGCCAGTGTCTCACGATCCGGATCTCCGCCTTCCCGACGGATCACATCCCGTAAAAACTCTGTCACTCCGAAAATATTCTCCATTACCTTACCAGGCTCTTTGAACACATTGATATTGATTCTCTGCAGTACGTATAATGGCTTCTCTGTGCCATCTTCCATCGGCATATATACTGCGTAAGTCTCATTGATGTGCCCTTCCCCAAACGGTTTTACATAACTGCACTGGGGACCGAATCCAAATGCATACAGTGCATCCTCAAGCGCTCTGCTGTCCACACCTTCGATCTTTCTCCTGGTAGAGAAAATGACTTCTCCTGCCTCTACCTTCTTCTCCTGCTCGATCGTACAGTTTGCTTTTACCACACTTCCAAGCCCCACATGCGCTCCGGCGCATACCACCGAATCATGATCCACAACTGCTCCGCTGTTGACAAGCGCCGCCCGATCCACATGGGTATGCGTATTCACTACCGCGCGCTGCATAATAAAACATCCAGGTCCCAAAACCGCACTTGGACTCACAATTGCAGACGGATGCACGATCGATGGCACATCATATCCTGCCTCCAGCAATTTGTCTGTCCAGAATAGTCTCGTATGATTATTCCCAAATGCCGCCACTGCCATCTTGTATTCTCCATACTTAGCCATATAATCGCAGCACTTTCCAACTACGTCCTTTCCAAACGCCGCATCGTCAAGAAATACGATCTCCTCATACCCCAGCTGGATCGCTGTTTCCTTCACCATCTGCCCGAAGCCTCCTGCTCCGAGAATCAATAAACTTTTCATATGTTCCTCTCCTCGCTCTTTTATGATATTACGTTCAAATTCATCCTTCCAATCCATGGTACTAATAGCATTCACATATTCCTTGGAAACCTCTTTGTTTGGAATACTCACTGATTCTAAGATTCCATCATAAGTCAAATATATATGTGTTGGTTACGATCCCCGTCGTTACCAGAACGCGAAGCATTTTATTTTCATTCTCTAATTCTTCAATCTGTTCATCTTTTGCATCCAATGCAATCTTAGCATATTCAGGATCTACCGACTTCTCACTGGATTGTTCCCTGTCTGATTTACTTTCCGTATGCTTTGTACTATTATTGTTTCTTTTCTTCTTTTCTTTTTTTTGCTTCTCTGCTTTTCGGTTGATATCATCCTGGATCCACTTTACAGGATGTTCCTTCTCAATATATCGTGTTACAATTTCCAGTAAAATATTTCCCTCTCCACACGAATTTTCCAAAACTCTCTTTCCATAAAGCTTTTTTGAATAACCTATATAATCTAACATATGTATTACATATTCCTGCGGGGTTGGGATTTGACAGTTACTCGCCATAATTTTTAACTTCCTTAATCATAAATTCTGCTACCATATTGCCTGAACTTCCTTTAATATAAACGTCAATACTGAAAAGATAAGAACAGTATATCACATGACTACTACAATTGCATCTTTTCCAGCCGCTGAATATATATATGTGCTTACCTACAAAATATAGAATTCCTCTGCTCTTCTTTGAATATCTGCCCGAAACGGCATTGACTTGTTCCTTTTTACCATCAGCCCCGGCCAGAACAGCCACGGCTGATGATATTAGATCGGATATTCTCCGATGTAGATTCTTATTTTATCTTCTTTGCAAACTCTTCCACGGATTTCGACTTGAACGCAAGCCTGAGCCACTCCTTCAGTACATCCAAATCACCTTGTTCTTCAATTTGATCCGAAAGTACTTTAGGAACCGTTCCAAGATTCTGCAAAAATAAGAGTAACGTATCCTTACTCTCAGAAATTCGCCCCTCTGCAACTCCTTCAGCACGCCCTTTTGCAAATCCGGCAGCCCGTTCTTCTTTCAGCATCTCTTCAAAAATCATAAAGCGTTCCTCCATCTCCCGGCTTCCCTTAACGTTGCGGATAAATTTCTGTAACTGCTCCACATATGGGTCGTGAAACTCCTTTTCGCTTCCCTCAAGGTCTTCTTTCATGTACTGCAGAAATGTGACCAATTCTCCCGGAACCTCACTTTCGTTCTTTCCACGGGTATTTAAAAACACAGTGGTTCGCCCATCTTCCAAATCCACATTTTCAGATTCCTGACACGTTGTCCGAAAGGTATAACGATACTTGTCTTTTCCAAATGGATCAAAATCACAGATAAAAATAACATAGGTATTCGGAAGTTCCGTATAATCTTCTCCGGTCAGCAACATCTCCATGTCCATCTGACTCTGATAATAACGGCTTCTCTTTCCAAGTGCCGGCTTTCTCTCCACCTGCATTTCCACGTTATAACGCGTCTGCTTCTCATCTTTTGCATACACATCCAGGCGGACACCTTTATACTCCGGATGATACACGATGCTTTTTTCTTTACTGACATCCACTCGATCGATCGGTATCTCCAACACTCTTTCTAAAAGACCTTTGCAATTATCTTCGTCCATCATCACTGCGCCGAACATAAAATTATCTTTGATCGTAAGTTCCTTTAATCGTTTTGTTCTTCCCATTTTATTCCTCCATTTGCAGAGGAATTCTATAAGATGATTATAACAAATTTCTCAAGATATCACCAGATTAATTTTATACGTCGATAGAGTTAAAAAATAGTTGATAAACTAGGAAATCGCAGATACAATTATGTCAAAAATAATATAACGAAAGAAGGTGTTGTTTTATGTCAGGCAAAGACAAGTTTTCTGAATTAGACGCTACAGATTTGATCAAAGCCCTATTATCTGCATCAGCCGATATCAATCAAAAACAAGCAGAGTCTGCCGCTGATTTTTTAAAGCATTTAGAATTTGATGCAAGAGGTGTCCCTATGAAAGATCATTCTCTGGTTGTAAGAGAAATGTTGATAGATGCGCGTATGGAAGGATGGAATGAAGGATGGAACGAGGGGATCCTTATAGAACTGCGGTCTATATTGCGCAGTTATTTGAAAACTCTTGGAACTGTTTCGAAACCACTTTTGAATCAGATTCAAGAAGAGCAAGATGCCGAAAAGTTAAAAAACTGGATACGGATTGCAATCCAATCGGAATCTGTGGAAGCCTTTACCAATAAAATAAAATGAAGCTTTGTTTGGGAAAATCTCACAATCTGGTACCACCGGCCTTGATTGTTCTGGTCAAAGCCAGTGGTAAATTCTTATTGTTTCCATACTCCTTCCAGTAATTCTTCAATGGCTTCGTCTACTCGCTCATCTTCATTTTCCGCAAAAGACAGTGCAACAGATAATCTATCCTCCATGTTATCCTCGAAAAATTGTTTTGGATCATATTTCCACAATTCAACTCTTACCTGTTCCTCAGTATCCATCAGTTCATCTGCTAATTTCTCTTTTGCAAAAGACTTGATATAAACAGCACATGTCATCACTTTGCTTGGATTGAGCATTGTTTCTTCCGCTAAAACAGAATCGCCTGCAAGAGCCATTTCTGCTGTAATTTCCGCCTTATTCAAATAACCGATTTTTCGAACCGGAGATGTCATGTATTCTTTTATTTTTTCATATAACTTCCGTCCGCTATAATCAGACTCTACTACTTTATTCACGCTATCTTTTGTTGTGTGAAACAATCCGGTTGCCTCAAGCTGCTTCACGGCTCGGCTCACAGTCATTGCAGTAAAAGGAAGCTCTTTCGCTTCTATCCCTCCATTTGCTTATTTCTGTTTAATAAGTTGCCTCCCATGCCTCTATCGCCTTCATCATCTCTTTCGCCAGGCTTGCACCACATTTTTGAGCTGTGTAGCGCACTGGAAATTGAACCTTCTAAATTACTCTCTCTTGATACAAAAATTGAGGATATACCAGACAAAACTTCACCCCCATCTTCTGAGGCAAGTTTCTTCAACAGCAGTTATATAAACGATCAGATTTTAATTCAAAATCCAACGCATCCGGCTTTCAATGGATTGAAGAACAATACTTTTCATATTTATACATTTTCAACTATTTCTTCGGAATCTTTCTTGCTAAACGGAATACTTTCATTTATTCCTTCGGAAGATCATTCTTTTTGCAAGGCAGAACTGATTTTAAACACCGGGAAGACTGATGTGAATAATAATGCGATAGAAAAATATTACTCTGGAGAATTGATGATTTCTCTGGCTATGAATGCCTGCTATGTACTTTTAACCAATCGGGATAATGGGGAGATTTGCTTCTTGAACTTCCGACATATGTTCCTGTTCCATCAGAATTTAGAATGTCGTGTAGGCACGATATCGTCCACATCAAGCGGCGGAAACCGTCTTCCTGTCATTCAAAGAATCTTACTTTCCAATACGCCCCTCAGGGTTTCGTCACAAGATACAACGGATATTGATTTTATAAAGGGACAATTAAGATTGAATCATTCAGAAATATTGATTTCGAGCAATAGTCTGACCGCATTAATAAATGCCTATGAGAATAACACTGAAATTTTAAACTTCTTTAAAAATTTTGAGAATCTTGCAAGAAAAGAAAAGTATTTGATATTAGATGAATCCAGCATGCGAGAAATTCCGGTCGCTTCTGATATTAAGACGGAAGGGCTTGGGATATTGCGTAATGCCTCCTATGCCGCACGATACAACAAAGTCAGCACAAAAACAGATGAATGCATCTTTGATTATATCTGTAAAAAATATAAGATTTGAATTTTTGAATACACTTTTTATAAAATAGCCTCTGATGCTATACTGAAACAGAACAGTATATCGCAAGCCATATGACTTATTCAGGATGTCAGCAGGAGATATTTACAACCAAGGCATTAGATGAGGTACATAAAGCATCAGCCGGAATTCCACGAATGATTAACCGGGTCTGTGAAAAAGCACTGCGGTATTGCCTAACTGACTGGTGACAGAAAGTTAAGCAAACAAGCGTCAACTGATGTGAGCAGTTTGATGACAGCTCATGAAATCACTAACAAGTAATTTCTATGTATAAAGTTATTTTAATCCAAAACCATCACAAATAATTTACTAAGACTTCCCACACCTTACTACAAAAATAAAATTTGTAACTTGAAATATCCAGGGGCTTCCCCCTGGATGCATTCTTTCATCGCTTTTCACTGAAGTTCCCTTACCCCATAGATGACTGCCTTGCCTCGATATACATATTAATATCGTCAACAATATACTGCCTGCCAGTAGTATGAAGCGCTTCGTAATAGTCCCGAATATAATCAATCACACGATACCGATTAAACAGATCAATGACGTTTTTTCCATTCATCCCCTTTGCATTTTTATATTCTTCTATACAATATACAATAAAATTCGTTTTTTCATCCATACTCAGACCTCCTCTGGGTAAGTAATATGCCCGCTCTCCTTTTCCTCCAGCCACATTTCATATAAGGTAGGAATACTTAAATGCCAGAGCTTCGTTTCCTCTCGCTCTAACTGACGATAAAGGTCAGACGCATATAGCTGTGTTAAGGCTTCTTTCTCTGTAAGTGACTGTTTTTCCATTATCATACGGAGCAGGCGCGGTACGATGAGTTCCAACATTCCTTTGATTCCCTTTTCACTCATTGCAATCCCTCCCTATCGGCAACTGCCCTATATATTTTAACTCTTTTAAAGAACTTGCTGTCGTAAAAGTCATCTGATTATACAGTTTTTTAACCTTCAGTCTGGCAATCGTCTCATCCTTTGTCAAAATACCTTCCTCATAAGCAATAAACGTCCGGTAAATAGTATCATTAGCTACTGGCCCGAAAATAATATCATAACTTATCCCTTCATAACTCCCCTTGCGATTTGCAAATACGAAATCCAACCATTCTTCATTTGGTTCTGAAAAAAACAGGAGTTTATATTTGTTTTTCAGTTCTTCTAACTCGGCCGTTTCATACATACTAACACAAGGAATGCCTGTTTCCCTCCGGGCCGTTACTTTCTCTGCAAAATTTACTGCCTGGTCTTTATTGAATGTTGTATAGAAACCATATCCAAAATCTAATGTCCGATTCTGACGGACTAAGCTTGGATGGTCTACTACCATATTGCTTCCATGATATACAATCATACGCAAACCTCCATCATTTTCTGTGTTATAGCATATTCTTCAGACAAGGCTTTCAGCATGACCTGAATATGCCTGCGCCGTTCAATCTGTTGCTGCAATTTTTCAACTTTATCTCCTGCTCTCCCGACATACTTCGAAATTGTCTTTTTCCCACTGCGATACTGTAAATAGTAATATTGATTTCCTTTAATCATTTTGGCAATCAGAGCACCTTTCGGCAAAGTAGTAAGTTCTGTCTCATATTTCTTTATCATATACTCAATTCGCCGCTGCTCTTGCACAACTGCATTTTCCAATAAATTCATATTATCACCTACTTATAGTATAACCAACACTTAGATAAAGGTCAACCTTTTTGTATGGTAACTATCTATATCGCACATTACTGCTAACTTCCCAAGCTTTTCCTCATTTTCAGCGATCTTCAAATCAATCGTCTTCATATTCTTGATTCGTGCCATTTTCATCCTCCTCCGTCTCCGGGGCAAAAGCATTTTCTAATTCTTTTCCTACAAGAACTGCTTTCGCAAGTATCGTCCCCTCTTCAATTCCAAATGCTCCTAAGATTGTTTTTTGTGTTGCGGTAATTGCATGATCCACTTTATAATGTCCACCCGGTTGACGGATTAATTCTATTTTTTCTAATTCTCTTAATGCTGCCGGAACGGTCATATAATTAGGTCTTTTGGCCATTTCAGCCATGCGTTTTTTTAACATGGTATATATTTTACTGCGTATAATAAGTGCAATAAACTCAATGAAAATTTTGGATTCCAATGCTTCATTTCCATATACTCTGAGTGAGCGGTTACCTAAAAATGATTTGTCACTACAGAAGAGTTTTTCTGATGAATCTCTATTTTTATATAGCAGCAGTGCATCTTCTGCTGACATCCTTTCAGAAGTTACAATTGCAAAATAGCCACATAACTCCAATTCTTTTTCAATGACAGCTTCACGTTCTTTGTAACCATAAAATTTTCGGACACCATTTTTTTCATGGTAAGTCAAATCATAATAATGCTCATATGACTTCCCAAATTCTATGTTTCGCCCTTTTCCTTTATCCATTATTTCGGCCATTCGTAGGAGAAGATTTTCTAACTGTGTTCGTTCTGCATTCGCTCGACTGGATTTGTAATACAGGTGGAAATATCGATCTGTATCATCGTCTGTATAAAGCTTTTCTCTTACTGTCATCCCATATGTCCGATACTGTGTGATTGCACAGGCGCGTTTGGTTTCAAACTCCCCTTTATGGCTCAATATTTGATTCTTTACAAAAGACGCCCGTCCTTTCACCATTATGACAAATCCATAGTTGCATGAATCCATATAGGCAAGATTTTCTTTGCTGAAATATCCCCGGTCTAAAACAAATCCCAGATTTTTATAACCAAATCCCCGGATTTTTTGAATCATATACTGTAACTGGGATACATCAATCACACTTCCAGGATAACTTTCATATAGAAGCGGTAGCTGGTTATTCAAATCGTATGCGATAGAGTAATTGAAAATAGGGGCGCCTACATCCTCTTTGGGATGTCCATATTCCGCTTTTTCGATGTCTCCGGCTTTACAGTTCTTGTTTGTAGAATCATAAGAAACATAGATACGTTCCTTATGATTGCGGCAATCATTCCAACTATTTAGAAAATCCATTCGCTCATCAGAGCCAATCTCCGACAGGAATCTGGAGATTGTTGAATCACTGTAAATCTTATGCCCCGATGTCAATGATGGATGATTATAAGCATATTCAGGATAGTGCTGAGCTGCATTGTTTTCCGAAATAATAGAATAGGCTGCAAGATCAAGTAATAATCCTTTTCCCCGTTCATCCCAAGAATTAAGGTGATCAAAAAGTCCATAATCTTCGATTATTTTTTTTATCACAAGAAAGGCTCCAACCTTGATACAAGAGCTTCGTGCAGATGGATTGCATTCTGGCAGCGATACTTCTGGGAAGAATTTTTCAAAGTTGAGATTCGGATACATCATGGCTGAATCCTCATCGGACATTTTACCGATGGTCGTTCGCTGTGGAATATTGTATTTTTTATCTGGAATATATTTTCGACCATAAGTATATTCAATATAAGTTGTTTTTCCGCGTTTGTTTTTAGAAATTTTCCCGGTGTTTTCCGGTATTTTTACCAAAAAATCATAGTACATTTTACACCTCTACGAGTATGATATCCTACTCAATTATTATAACAAAAATACCACGACTTTACAAGTGAAAATCGTGGTAAAATCCAGAGTTTTCAATGGATCTAGCGTTTGATTGTAGTTGAATTTTTTGTTTTTTTTATGCTAAGTAGGAAAAATTTGGGAAGTTAGCATTTACAATAAACAAATTTTTGAACTCATGGTGTTTATGATCTCTTAAATTGTCTGATTCTTGATTACACAAATTGTCCAAAAACA